>Ga0181464_1001404_pt1 | contig 12089 bp, 6 predicted proteins | sample InSIn2gowninarea_FD_119074 | JGI IMG/M metagenome (GOLD analysis project Ga0181464, IMG submission 119074) | Clean room microbial communities from NASA Spacecraft Assembly Facility at Jet Propulsion Laboratory, Pasadena, California, USA -... ...
GGCGTTTTACGCAACAGCGGGCTTTATGTGTGGGAATGATGTAATAATGGCATCGAAGAATGTAGCAACCAAAAGTGGCTGGCTTGAGTCTTTTTCATGTTCTTCACAACCACGGAATAGCTCACCGCGACTTGAAACCAGAGAACATCATGCTTACGAGGGATGGATGCGTAAAGATCATCGACTTTGGACTGAGCGAGATCTTCAGTGGTCCGCATCCCAGTTTCCGTATAGGAATGGATGTTGAGGCTTTCAAGGTTGATCGCGTTAGGTACTCGCAACCAGCCATCTTTGGTTCTCAGCCTTACATCTCTCCTGAAGTTATGGATGCGAAGGATGAATATGACCCAAGAGGTCTCGATGTTTGGTCATGCGGTATCAATTTTCTGAGTATGGTCTTTGGTGTGCATCCATGGGTCAAAGCAACACCTGACAACACAAACTACAAGAAATACCTCAACGGATGGAACAAGTGGCTCAAAGATCACCCCGAGGGACAGATCGAGCCTGGGTCAAATGACTATCCGGACTGTGGCAAGCTGTTCCACCTTCTCAACAGCGACTCCTTGGAGCGATTGGTCTTGAGAATGCTCAATCCCAATCCGCAGAAGCGTATCAGCATTGCCGAAGCACTTGCGTCAGATGTAGTGCGCAGAATGGAGTGCTGTCAGAGAGTATCGTATGAGGAAAACGCGCCGACTAATGTCAAGCACGATCATACACCACCAGCTCCGGTCAAACAAGACACAAATCCGGTCAAGAAGTGGCTTCACGAGAGAAAAGAGTCGAGCCGCCATGTTCCTAAGAAGTGATTGATGCTCGTTTGGAGACCTGGCTAGAAGTTTTGCATTTGTTTGACCGAGCGGACCAGATTGGTCAGTTAGAATTGTACATAAGATACGATTGATAGGTGGGCAGGGTGGTCTAGAAACTTTACAAGCGCGACTCGGGTTATGTACTTTTGATTATCACAGAGAATTGCTACTCGTATTAGAGTGTGAAATGCATTCTATCTTCCCATCTATCGTTTTTGTGGTTACCCTATGGTACATAATCCAAACAAGTCGACGTCGAACATCCACCCACCTTTGCATGGCTCCAACGCTATCCATAACGCACATCACGGACCCATGGCCGAAAAGGCTTAGGGAGCATTTGTCAACCTCCTCTCGTTTTGCGAAAGGATATCATGATATCCAAGGTCGAAAAATACTGGTCAGAGGTACAACCCTGACACTGCTGACAGAAGCTCCACTCGGGTAAGTGTGACGTATGCGGACGGTCAACCTTCTTCGACTTGACCATCCAATTCTCGCCCTGACAACGCACCTCTGATACGTCTATACCAATTCACCACATTATTAAAGGACGCAAACACTATGGCTCTCCGCACTCTCGGCGCCAAAGCAGCCGCAGCTCTCGACCAAGAACTCATGAGCACCGGCGCCTTTTCCATCGACCAACTCATGGAACTCGCCGGCCTCTCCGTCTCTCAAGCCCTCTTCAAACTCCAACCGCCCAACAAGGGAAACCGCGTCTTGATTGCCGTAGGCCCCGGCAACAACGGCGGTGATGGTCTAGTCGCTGCCAGACACCTTTGGCACTATGGCTACAAACCTACCGTCTACTATCCCAAGCAACCCAAGAATGAGTTATACCAGGTAAGAAAGCTTACAAGTTACAAAAGAGGTCGAGTGGAAAGCTGACTATCCTGGACAATAACAGCGTCTCACCCAACAGCTCCGCGACCTCCATATCCCGTTTACCTCTGACTTTTCCGCCCAACTCTCCTCCACCGACTACATAATCGACTCCATCTTCGGCTTCTCCTTTTCCGGCGAAGTCCGCGAACCCTTTCCTTCCGTCATTAATGCACTCCAATCTTCGAAGATTCCCGTCTTGGCTGTCGACGCACCCAGTAGTTGGAATATTGAAACAGGACCTCCGGATGAAGGCCCAGGAAAAGGATATAACCCTGATGCGTTGATCAGTTTGACGGCTCCAAAGCCATTGGTCAAGTGGTTCGAGGGTAGACATTTTGTGGGTGGAAGATTCTTGACAAAGGATATGGCCGAGAAATATGGACTCGATATCCCTCCGTATGAGGGGCTTGATCAGGTTGTTCAAGTGCCTGTTCAATGAATGCCACGGCTATAACGAAAGAAACGAATATTACACGACATGAAGACCAAGAAGAAGAAGAGGACCATGTAGAAAGAGAACCGGTGTATTAAAGCTATATACCATAGACTGAAGCAACCCGTCAGAAGAGAAGAACATGAAAAAGACTCAAGCCAGCCACTTTTGGTTGCTACATTCTTCGATGCCATTATTACATCATTCCCACACATAAAGCCCGCTGTTGCGTAAAACGCCATGGGTAGAAGACCCCCTAACAAATGCCTGTGATTTCGTACAGATTCGTAAAAGCCATAAATTGCCTCCTCTTTCTTGTCCTTATAGCAAGATAGCCAGACCTCCTGTGACCAGAGCAGCAATTGCGACACTGATGCCAATAGCACCACTTCTAGGTGCTGCTGCATTCTGCAAACCGGCGCTGCTGCCTTTGGTCGGTGTCGCCGTCAAGCCGGGTCCTGAGGTTGCGGATGCTGCAGCACCACCTTGAATCTCCTGCGTCGCGGTGACTGTACTTGCTCCAACGCCACTACCTCTAAGCGTTTCGTAGATTGTGGAAATGACTCTTCCTCCAGACCCCAAGACCTCGATCATGACGGTCGAGGCTCCAGCGCTGAGTGTGATGATGTACGTCGTTCCTGACATGGTAGCCGTAATCTCTGAGCCAGCTGGCAGGAGAGTTTGTCCGTCAATGATGTAGCTCGGTGTAGCTGTGTTACCTGCCAGAGAAGTGAATACCTGGTTGCCAATTGTAATGACACCTAGCGAAATTGACTGCGCGGTCGGCAAGGTCGAGGTCTGTCCGTTGATGACAAGCGCAGAAGCGCCTAGAGAGAGTGTCGTGCCATCTGAAAGGGTAACGACTCCGCCAGAAGTCAAAGTTTGCCCGTCAATCACATACGAGCCGGAGGATGCTGTGAATATTTTATCGCCAACAGTCAGGACTGATGTCGGAGTCGCTCCTGCTGCACGAGGTATACTCGACGTGACGCCATTAATCACGACGAACGAGCCGGAAGAGGCAAGAGATATCGTGGTTCCACCTGCCAAAGTCACGACTCCTCCAGGTATCAGAGTCTTTCCGCTAATCACATAAGACGATCCTGTCTGGACTGGATAAGTATGTCCACCGAAAGTTAATGCTGCAGGTGCAGTGACTTGGGCCAAAGTCGTCGTTGCCCCATTGACGACAGCGACTGTCTGATCAGCATCAAGCGATATCGCTGTGCCATCAACAATGATTTCGGCTCCAGGTTTCAATGTTTTGCCTCCGATCACAAAAGTGCCGGATTGCGCGGTGTAAGCCTGGCCACCAATGTTTAGTACAGCTGCTGCTGTGGCCGATGGAAGAGTCTGGGTAACGCCATTAACGACAGCAGCAGTACCTCCACTCAGAAGTGATATAGTTGTGCCATCGACAGTCACAGCACCGCCAGCATACAATGTCTGACCCCCGATCACATATGAGGCTCCGGACTGGGCAGTGTATGTCTGACCAGCGACAGTCAAGACGGCTGCTTGTGTTGGCACTTCAGGCGACAGTGTCTGAGTCATGCCGTTCACAACGACAGCAGTACCGCCCGCTGCGAGCGATACTGACGTACCATCGAAAGTGATGGCCTGGCCAGGGATCAAAGTTTGACCTCCAATCACGAAATTAGGCTCATTCCCGGCGGTATATGTGCGACTACCGACTGTCAAGACGACTCCTGATGCTGCTGTTCCTTGTGACAATGTCTCGGTGGCCGCGTTCACGACAGCAACAGTTCCTGCAGCGGCGAGAGAGATGGTCGTTCCGTCGACAGTGATTTGACCGCCAGGCACCAAAGTAGCACCATCAATCACGAAGTTCGATCCCACACGAGCCGTGTATGTTTGACCTCCAACGGTGAGTACTGGTGTTGATGTCGGGCTTGCTCGTGTAAGAGATTGGGTCACGCCGTTGATAACGACAGCTGTGCCTTCGCTGGCATATGAGATCTTGGTCCCTGATATCGTGATTGCACCGCCTCGAGTAAGTGTTTGCCCTCCGACAACGAAAGCCGAATTAGCCTGCGCAGTGTGGACCTCACCACCAAAGTTGAACACTGGAGCTGCCACAACAGAGGTTTGTGGAAGCACTTGGGTGAAGCCGCCAACAACAACGGCCGTACCTTCTTTGACGAAGGACACAGGCGTACCCGAGACCATTATCGCTCCTCCAGCCGTAAGAACCTGACCGTCAACAACAAATGCCGCTCCGCCGTTCGTTCCATAGGCATTACCACCTATGTAGAAGGCAGGTGCGGGAGTAATGAGAGGAGGCGACAAAGTCTGGGTCACACCGTCCACCACGGCAAGTGAAGCCAGGAATCCTGAAGGACCTAGATGAACAGTCTTCCCATCGACCGTGGCGGATCCGCCTGGAGCCAATGTAACGCCGGGCGCAATCGAGAAGCGTGTGGAAGCATCCGCAGTGAAAGTTTGAGAGCCAATTGTCAGGATTGCGCCTCGGGATGGATTGACCGGTGCCGAGATTTGTGATGTTTTAGACCCAACCACAATTGCTGTTGCAGAGGGAGCTAGAGATAACTGAGTGCCATCAACATTAATCGCCGGTCCTCCAGCAGCCAAGATCTGACCACCGATGACAAACGCAGGAGTGGGATTGACGATAACCTGTCTGCCAGCAGTGCTCAGCGTGATTGCAGAATTTGGCGTGCCGACAGAAATAGTGTCTGAGCCAATCGCCAGAACTCCACCAATGGAAGCAGCGGATACGATGGTGCCTGAGATGGTCACAACTTCACCTGCATGGACGGAAGTTCCACCGACATTGTATACAGGCACAGGAGCTTGCGTAATCACCGAGTCGCCATACGTGATGGCTGTAGGCGCAACAGGTCCTGCTGCTTGGATCGTAGAACCATGGAAGGCGTGTGTTTCGGATCCTACAACGACAGCTGTAGGCCCAATGGAAACCGGTGTGCCATCAACAAGTATTGCTGCTTTCTGTGGCTCTAGTGTTTGTGTTCCAATGATTACTGTAGACCCGGGATTTATGGTTGCCTTCGTAGAGCCAATACTAACGACAAGAGGCACAGGAACAATGATGTTGCCGCCTGAACCAGAGTCTACACCAGGTGGTGTTCCTCCATTAGATCCAGAAGACCCGCTGTTATCAGGAAATCCACTATTTGTAGAGTCTCCACCAGAAGTGGAACCGCCATTGGATGATGACCCTTCAGAACTACTGTCTTTAGGATTTGAGCCTCCTGTGTTTGATGTATCGGAAGAACTACCTGAGCTGCCTGAGTTGCCTGAGTTGCCAGAGCTGCCTGAGGTGCCTGAGTTGCTTCCTGAGGTGCCTGAGTTGCTTCCTGAGGTGCCTGAGTTTCCAAAGTTGGCTGAGCTGTCAGAATTACCAGAATTGGCTGAGCTTCCAGAGTTTGCTGAATTGCCAGAGCTGCCCGAGTTGGCCGAGCTGCCAGAATTGCCTGAGTTGCTTCCTGAGTTGCTTCCTGAGTTACTGGAGCCGCCAGCGTTGCCAGCATTGCCAGAACCTGAGCTGGAGTCAGAGCCTGAATTGGAGTTTCCAGAATCAGGGCTTGGGTTCGATGTTCCAGCGTTGGAACCTGAATTTGAACCTCCAGAACTTCCGGAATTGGAATTTTGACTCGATCCACCAGAACTGGAACCACTATTTCCTGCATTGGAGCTTCCTGGGTCACCACCATTTTGAGAGCTAGCACCACCATCTCCTGAACCGCCGTTGCTATTCGATCCTCCATTGGACCCAGTTCCGCCGTCACTATTGCCTTGACCTGCTGATTTGTCTCCCTTAGAGTTCGAATTTGCATCTCCATTGGCTCCAGTCTGTCCACCCACAGGAATCTTAGTGGGACCAGGGTTCGATGGTAGATCGAGTGCCGTCTGCGTTTTCTCCACGTTGACAGTAGTACTCGTAGGAGAAACGATGTAGAAGTTTGTCGCAAGTTGTGTGTTGGTAACTGCAATGGTTGAAGTACCAGTTGGTTTCAAGAAGATGACTGGTGGTCGTGGTGGCGCGTTACTACTGAAGACAGGAGCGAAAGCCGGTGGTTGAGTGAGAGACGGAACGATTTGATATGAGCCAGTGTAATAGACTGTCGAAGCAGCAGAAGGATATGAGCCGAAACTCTTTGCCATTGGTGTACTGGTTTGTGAGTAAGCTAACACTGCTTCTGCAGCATAGTCGATCTGAACCGGAACGATCAGAGTGGGTGCTGCAGTAAAGACTCCTATATCAAGCTTGAGATGAGAAGGAAGGAGCTCCAAGAACTCATCAGATAAACCACCAGTGACAAATGCTTGACCATCGGGATCATCCCCAAGGTATGCCATGGCGAAGTTGCGACCAAGATGCTTAATTTCTCTCGAGGTCACACAGGCCGGCGTACCATTCTTATGCGTGGTAGTGTGCTCGCTGTCAAGAGCATACTCAGAAAAATACACAAAATGTGTGTTGGTCAAGGCTGTGAGAGACGGCTGGTTTGGCCCAGCAGACAGTACAGTACTTGCAGGTGGTGGAGTGATCACAGCGCCAGCAGGTATGGCACCCATGCCGGAAGTAGAGTTGATCGCACTCGTGGCTGTTTGAGTGACGACAGCAGTGGATGCATAGACAGGCGTTGGGCTAACATCCACCGTTGTATAGTATGAGATGGAAGTATTGGCAGCGTTATGAGTGATGGTGGTAGGGACATAGAAGGTAGTAGGGTCTTGCAAGGCATCAGTGACATTGAAAGTGGTTGTAGCAGGAAGAAGTGTCCATCCAGTAGCGGAGTCATTGCCGTCGAATTGAATTGAAAATGTGGCTGCAGCATAATCAAGCGTCGTAGTATACCAGTAATCTAGTTTCGCATTAGGAATATTGACAGTGATGCCTCCACAAGTAGCATTGGTTTCGTTGTTGTTTCCTAATGGGGAAGGTCGAGGGAATGGAAGATGAAAAACCTTGCTGCTGGTGCCAATAGGTCGATGGGTAGTACTAGTGTTGAATTTCCAGCTGAATGAATACTTTGGTGAATAGAACGCACTGGAACTGCTACCAGTCGAAACTTCTTGGCTGTTGCGAGTCTGAGTTCCGTATGCGTACGACGTCGCACCTGAGTAAGCGGTTCCAACTTCAGAGCCGACGCCTGTGCCAGTACCAAAACCGTTAGTCGGAGCGACGACTACCAGTGAAGTCACGGTATAGCCTGTAAGAATGGTCGAGCCTTGCTGCCCTGCAATAGCTGCACTGTCGGAGTTGTCTGCAGAGGGCCTGGCGTAACCCGATGAGTCTCTAAGGTTAGAGTTCCCAGCATTGTTGTCGGTCGGCGCAGATCCGGACAGCCCTGACCATATTAAAGATCCTAAGCCACCATAGCCAGAGTTGCTTGTAGGTTGGATTGCAGGTTGACTTGATGGAGCGGAGCTTGCTGCATGAGCCGATGGCGAGATGCCAACTTGCCAGGTACTGGATAGTCCTTCAGCCTCGGACTCAGATTCCGTCGACTGAGTTTCTGCATTTGCCAAATTCTGTGTCGATGATGCTTGTGAACCAGCTTGTTCTGTTTGAGCAGTGGGAGAGGCCGATTCCTGTGCAATCGCTCCTGATGACAGCGCTGATGGTTTCTGTGATGAGCTTGCTGGACCAGATGATGTAGAAACAGACGAGCTAAGGTGGGTTGATGTTTCGGGTTCTATTGGTTGCACATTGTCTGGCACAACACCAGTGCTGTAAAATGAATTCGACGATGTCACTGATGAACTGCTTTGCGCCACAGACGATTGTGACGAGTCCGAGGTTTCGGAAGATGGGCGACTACTATGTATCAGTGTTGTCGATGTATGTACGTATGTTGTTGGTGCCAATGCTGCATTTGTTCCATTCTGTGACGATGGTGGTGATGGGATTCGTATGGACGAAAAACCTAGGCTGGTGGGTTCGTCTAAGATTTGAGATGTAGAACTAGTCAAAGCTGTGGAAGGCGTTGATGAGATCCTGCTTGCTGAGGAAGTAACGTTCCACCCTGTGACGAGTTAGTCAAGCAAATAAGTCGTGGGGTGGTTTTGCGCACCATCAGCTCTTCTGAAATCTGCACAGATGCCATGCCCAGCGAGCAAGGTAATAAAAGCGAGAGTGTAGAACGACATATTGCCGTTACACCGGTTCGAAGTGTGATTCTTAGCGAGAGCAGAATCTCATGACGGACTGGGCTGTAGAAACGAGAGACTGCCAAAAGACACGCTGAAGAAGAGAAGCAGAAAGGAATAGACAGCAACGACCTTGCAAGCTCAATGTCACGGTATTCTACTACTTGAGGAGCCGTTGAAGGAAAAGACGAAAGAACATCGCTTATGCCAAGGCTGATCCGTGTATATGAATGTAAAGACAGGGAAGTGGGAATTGGCTGGGGTCGTGGATCCACACCAAGTGCAGGACGGAAAGGCTTCAGCGGAATTGCATGACAAGCAGAGCCTTGTCGTTGCGAGAGCCTACCGCGTCTATTAGTTTGATCCCAAAACATCTACATCGAACAGGCGGCAGACACCTGCTGACTGGCTTCAAATCCCGGCCGTGCGTGCAGGATCCTTCGCCTGCCAGCCCCAAAGCTTACTCGTCGCCGAAGCAGCTTTGAAAGTAGCCGGAGGGCAGTTACGACGTTCGTCAGTGCGCGATACGGGGTTTGTGGCTCAGCAAGGAATGGAGTGGTTGTAAAAATATACAATACGATTTGCTTCCAGATGCTCACGGTCTACAAGTCTCAAGAGAGATGAGTGCGACCATCATTACCGAGAGTGACACAGCATCAGCCTTGCTCAAAATAGTCCGCGCATGAAGATGTACCTGCGAGGATCTTGCGACAATCGTCTTCGAATCGGGTCTTGCGTCCGGAGCAGACTCAACATTCAGCAAGGATAGGGTATCTGATGTAACTACAAGTACCTCGACACGCAGGACATGTGTCAAGTCCGAAGAGCGTTGTCGAATCTAGCCAGCCTAGCGGTGCGGCACGCTGCTAAGATCTTATCCCTTACGTTTCGTCCTGGACGAACAAGGAAACAGGTCTGGTCCGCGGGGTCGCGCGCGATGGAGGTTGGGAGAGAAGATGCATAAACGCTAACAGTTTGTACATGTTGCCAAGCAGAAACGCGGATCATCATGGTTTGTGGGTTCCTTCTTGCAAGCTCTGAAAGGCACAAGTCCAAGAGCTCAAAGTAGCAATCTCGACCGACTTGTTCCCTACTATGCTTTTTGGGTTCGAGCATCAGACAGAGGCCTCGTCCCTCTACAATTGTACAAGTCCTCTTTCGTTTGTGATCAGCGCGGAGTAAGCCACATACGGTCTGCCGGAATCCTTCTAGTGAGTGCTGCCCAGGATGACAAGCGACATGGATTATTCTGCATGCGTGCTCGTGATTTTCACGCACCCCGCCGAGTGCCCACACACGATTGGCGCACTTGTCTTGCCTAGCTTTCGGCCTAACCGACGGGTTGTGATCCCACGATCCTACACTGACGAGGTTGTTGTTTGAGATTCTTTCCTGCACAACGCTGTCAAGTTTACGGAAGCAGAAAAAAATTCAGAGTCGAGAGCTTGTAGAGACGCTCGAGGCGCGCGCACAGCTTCTCATGTAGTCTGGCACTTCGACTTTGGCTTCTCTGTCAATTAGAAATATTAACACCATGATTCTGAGCCGTCCTTCTCGTGCAGGAGTGATTTCTCTCCTGGCAACATCTATTGCGAAAGTCTCAGGTAGTGCGCAACCATTAATCGTCAACCCAAGTGAAACATGGTATGCAAATTGAGTGGTTAACATCGCAACACTCTTACTAATGCTTCTCAGGGATGGTCTGGATGGCGCATGGTCTTCCTTCAACCTGAGTATAGGAGTTCCAGCGCAGGACGTCCGCCTCCTACCATCATGGCAATCATTCCAGACTTTGGTCGTGGCTCCTGAAGGATGTTCGATGTATTCCAATTACAATGATTGTGTCAACTCCCGAGGACAAGTTTTCAACCTGAGTCAATCATCGAACTGGAGCTACATTGGCATTTTCGAGTTCGGAATTGAACAGAACCTGGATCTTGTCGGAAACGCATACTATGGCTATGACAGCATTACCTTGGATGATTCGAATCACACAACCGTCGGGGGCTCGACAGTCGGCGCATTTGCCGTATCGGACTTTTGGCTAGGAAGACTGGGGTTGAATCCAAAGCCTACCAACTGGTCAGATACTTCGCATGGAGTCAGTCTGATGACGAAGCTAAAGGGACAGGGTGCGATCCCTAGTATCTCATTTGGCTACACTGCGGGTGCTCCATACCGCTTCACTGGGGTACAAGGCTCTCTTACTCTAGGTGGGTACGACCAGAGCCGTTTCGAAGTCAACAGCATTGAGTTCGACTTCGCTTCTGATCCTGTAAAGGACACTATCGTTGCAATACAGTCTATCACCACGCAAGCAGCAAACTCATCGTCTAGTGTTGAACTACTACCAGCACCAATTTACGCTACAATCGACTCCACGGTAAGCCAGATTTGGCTTCCTCTCGATGCCTGCCAGGCTTTCGAAAAAGAATTTGGCCTGATCTGGGATTCTACATACAACCTCTATATTGTGAACTCATCACTTCACGCCTCTCTCCTAGCTCGTAATGCTAGTGTCGACTTCACGATCGGCACCACAGCTTCAGGTCTCCAGCAAACGACAATCACGCTGCCCTATGCTGCATTTGATTTGACAGCACAATCACCGTACCAGGGACTGGCTGACAGGTCTAACTACTTCCCCCTCCGACGAGCAGCGAACAGTTCTCAGTACACGCTTGGCCGGACCTTCATGCAAGAAGCATACATTACTGTAGATTACGAACGCGCCAAGTTCAACGTGTCGCAGTGCATTTGGCCTCAGAATATCGGCGACGTTCCAGAGATCATTGTAGTTGAGCCAGCTCCATCATCTCAGAATAGCGGATATAGTGGAGCTTCTTCTGGAGCGATTACATCGCCAACATTGGGGACGTCTTCCAAAGCGGGTCTGAGTGGTGGTGCAATTGGGGGGATCGTAGCAGGGAGTGTAGTTGGTGTCGTCGCCCTCATTGGCTTGGCCACCTGGCTCATTCGTCGTGACAGGAAGCAGAAGGCACGCTTGGCAGGAAGCGAAACAGGTGATGAGTCGTCTCCATCAAGAGACTCGATTTCACATACCACAATCGGTATTGGAGAGAAGGGAACAACCGTGTTCCCGAAAGCAGAATTGGAAGGGTCAACAGTTCTTGAGGATCTCAAGCCACCAGTACGACCAGAGTCGAGTTTGGCAAGCCCTACAACTTTAGGCTATGGAGGCAGCACGTGGTCTTCGACACAAGCAGATTCCGTTTCGCCTGGTCTAGCATCACCAGGAGCTGCAAGCGAGGCAGGAGGATTGGAAATTTTCGAGATGCCTGGTGATATGCCTGAGTTGGCACAAGCAGATGGCAGAACGATCACAGAAAAGGAGATGATGAGGCGGCGAGAAGAGGTGTACAATGGGGTTGATCCAAGCAACCCGTCGACTCCAGTAGCTGGAGAGCCTTCGGAGAGAAGAGCTGTGCAACCCGAAGAAGTGGTGTTACGGAACGAGATTCGGGATGACCGCTCAGAAGCGAACAGCAGGTTCAGCTTTGAGTAAGCAACTGACATATAGATGGGCTCGGAGGGTGTAATTGGAGTTCAGGTCGGATGTGTCTATATACGTTGATGACGGGCGAAAGATAGTCTGCTCTAAATAATGTCAATGCAAAACATAACTCTTGCACAAAACAAAGTAGGCTTGGCACAACTAATTGCATCACCAGTCTCGAGCTTCCTCCCAGAAATTATTCGCACCAGTTTCAAACCCAACCACATAACACACGTATACACAATGCCAATCCAGATGTAGCCATTGACTCCAAGGA
>Ga0181464_1001299_pt2 | contig 12078 bp, 10 predicted proteins | sample InSIn2gowninarea_FD_119074 | JGI IMG/M metagenome (GOLD analysis project Ga0181464, IMG submission 119074) | Clean room microbial communities from NASA Spacecraft Assembly Facility at Jet Propulsion Laboratory, Pasadena, California, USA -... ...
GTGGCATACCAATGTACTTCACAGCTCCAAATATTCATAATGATACAAATAAGACCATAAGCATAATTCATGACGTGCTTTCTCATTAGTCTGGTAATCTTCCTGAAGTTTTGTATCTACAATTGGACAACACTTACCATGGAAACAAAAACCAGGTTGTTTTTGGATATCTAAACATGCTTTTTGAATTGAGAATTTTTCAGAAGGTAAAGGTTGGTTTCCTTCACGTTGGGAACACTAATGACCATATTGATCAGATGTTGAGTCGTTTTTCAGTCACATTGAGGAGGAAGGAAGTTGGAAGCTTTCCATCATTAATTGAATGTATTAAGAAATCATACATGCCAGAACCTGCTTTTAATGTGTTGGAAGAAACTGTTAACATGCGAAGGTTTATTCTGGGATCGCATGGTGAGCCGAAATGTATTGAACAACTTAATGACATTAGCTTCCAACATCATTTTCATATCAAAAAAATTGATGGGAAAACAGTAATATGGGGAAGGAAGTATTCAACTACTGCAGAATGGGCACCGTCATTAGGTTTGGAATTTTTGAAGTTCATTCCAGGTCATCCAATATTTGCATAAAAAACAATCAGTTGGTGAAGTTCATAATGCACGTAGATGAATATAAATTATTCTGATTTCGTAGAAGAAATAAAAAAATGTATTAGATATACATATGAGTACTTTAACATTGTTGTTTCAGTTTGGTGGGAATCATTTCTCAATAATCAAAGTGATATCATTTCATCAACAACAAATGAATATATACCTTCGAAAAATCCATTTATTTGGCCACAAAATGTGTCGAATGAACATGAGGAAACAAACATTGTTGAACAACAACAATCTCAACATATTATTAATTCTTAACGCGCAGAGGAACGAGATATGTATATTGGTTCCAGAAGATCTCATGCACAATGTGAAGCCATGAAGACCTTTACAGGGGTTCATTACAGGATATTAAGGAGGGTTGCATGATCGCAGTGCTAGCAAGTGGAGATCACAATGGCTATCCATTTGGGGTTTCTAAAGTTATAAAGGTCTTTACAGAAAATGAAGATGTTACAGGTGTTGAAGTACATTGGTATGCCACAAATACACACCAATTCAATGGTGTGTATAAGTTAGAGATGGTAGTTGACAAAAAATTGGCAGAAAGAGAAAAATAAAAGGTACAAATATGAATTGCCACTGCACAAACATATTAAAATTGGAGGATGTTGACATACTTGTTTATGAATTCAATTTAAGAAAGAGAAGAACTCTTCGCTTCAAGACAATAGTGATTCTAAAAAGGTTGTTACCAGAAGGAACAGTGTTGAGATGGGAGTTTGTTGAAACCAATCATAGATCTACAAGAATTTTAAAACCTGAAATGGTGGGCATGCATGTGGACTCGGATGGGGCACTAGTTGATGAAAGAGAAGAATATGGAACATCTTTGTCAACATCTAGTCACTCATCTAAAAATGTGAATTCTGATTGTGTGAAAGAAAATATGAGTGATTTTGAATAATTGTATAAGACAGTTTATATAACTTATGTTTGCATCGTATCTTGAAATAAATTTTTTTATTTCCATATGGTGTTAAATGAGAAGTTACGAGTCATTTTTATGTTGTTGGATTATATGTCTTAATTATGATAATTTTTATTGTTTAGAATATCTACAATGCAACATTAAATTAGAGATATAATGTATGCTTCATTCAATATACATATAATGACATTTGAATTCATTTAGTCATGTAATTTGTTCATAATGTCATGGTTTTTTAATTTTATGGTTGAAAAAATTCTAATTCTTTTGTATCTAGCATGTTATGGTTGAAAACATGTTGAATTTATACTTAGAAAAGAAAAATGTTATTCTACCAAAAACATTAGTGTGTTTTTTTCCTCATAAACAATTTTTTTGGCACATAAAAATTAGGTTTTACTAGCATTTTTTAAAAATGTTGAAAATTGACCCTAAAAAAAATTCATCATTCTAGTATTATTACTTTTTTGTTTTCAAGGTGTTTTTTGCACGAAAATTTCGTTTTCACTGCCATTTTTAAAACATGTTCAAAATTGACCCTAAAAAATAACCATTATTCCAGTATACACATTTTTCTTTTTTAGCACTTTTTTTGATGTTTTTTTGGGGTTCTTTGGCCATAGTTCCTATTTTGAGTTTATAGTACTCGTTTCAAAGTTTACATTGTTTTCTCCAATCTTAGTGCAAAAGCATGCTACACCTTGACTTCCTTCCTTTGTTTATGAGTAGGCAAAGTCCAAGTCTGTGATTTTCCAATCAGCATAACCTCATTGCAAAAGGGAGCAATAATTGTTTTATTTCCATTCAAGAAATCCTGCCCCAATATCATGTCAAAATCATTCATCTCCATCACCGTGAAGTCCAACCGACCTTGCCAGTCCTTAATCTTCACAGGCACTTCGTGTGCCAAACCCACCACTTTAGCTCTTGAGTTCACTCCCTTGGCTTCCACATTTGATGGGAAAATATCCATTCCAACTTCTCTTTCTAATCACATTGTCATGAAGTTATTTGTGGCCCCCGTGTCCACCAGTGCTTAGATGGTCTTTCCATGAACCACCAAGTCTACGAAACCTAGACTATGAATCCATTATTTCTCCATAAATTCAAACTACATACATTCCTGGTCTCTACAATCAGCTCTGATACCACTTGTCACACCCCCAATTCTTTTTTCGTAAATTGGCTTTCTTGCGGCATCGACCAAACACTTAAAATTTTCATTCACTAACATGTTTTCCGAACTATGCCTAACATTCACTTCATTAACCATATTAAATATTTAATGTGTGGAACACATTAAATAACATTCACTAGTCGAAGACACTTAAAACATATGCAAGTAAGATTTTTATTATCAAATTTGTTTTTACATTCACCGGGAGGAAAAACTTCAACTGGCATTATATAGGTTTTCACCATTCAGCTGTCATGTAGCTCGGCCTCCCGTCACTGCACTGTTCAGATTTACTTGAACACCTTCATTTACACCTTGAACGTTACCTTCATTCAAGCCTGCATGACTCGCTGTGCAGCCTCACCTGTCACAACACTTCACCGTGTCAAACCGTTATTCGGTGGGCCCTTACTCCACAAGTCACCCTTACCACACCTCCAAACGATCCTTCAAACATTGGGGAGCCACCCCCTACCGTGACCTCACACGACTGTTCAACCGGCGTGTGCCCGAATGCCCTATCGCGACTTCAAACGAATTCTCACAACCACAAACTTGCCTGGCAAGCGCACACACCTGTGTCGCCCTGCCTGTGACTTGCCTCCACATTTAGCCTTTAGTCCTTCCCGTTGTGTGGGCTCATCGACCATCCAACCCTTTTCTACCGTAGAGCTAGTATATGTGGAGCTTGCCTTACTTGTTGTCTTCACTCTCCAACTATCTGCCAAGTTCTTATATGCTTTGTCGGATGTGTGGGGGTGTTTGGTTGACCCACCAAACTCATATAACTCGCGTCGTTTCGCTTATGTAACATGTCAATTCGCCTGTCTTGTTAAGTTGGCTCATGGGTGGGGCATGCCCTCGCGGGATCGCTCACCACTATAAGTTTGCTCGGCAGCTTGTCGTCCACATCTTGCTTTGCCAACTCACTAAGTCACTCTCAGCTCATCACCCGTGTCCATGACTTGCCCTCGCTCGCTCAGTGGGCATGCCCATGCTACCCGACCGTCATAACGACCTATGGGCATTACACCCCCCGTCTCTCTCTCTCTCTCCCCTTTTCCCTCCCTTAAATTTGATCCCATTGTATTGTGTTTAAAAAAGTATCTAAATTTAAAAAACTCATTTGGTTTTAAAATATGAAACCTATAATTTGGATCAATCATGTCAAAAAAATACAATAATGAAAAACTTAAAAGAATCATGCACTATATTTCTTCTATTATTGTTAGTCACCTTGCTTTCTCTCATCACTTGGATCCTTAGTTAAAATGGATTTATGGTGGTTCTTAATAATATTATTTATATTATATAAATTTAACTTCATTATATACTACCATAGATCCATCTTAAGGACAGATCTAACATAAGCCGAGAGAGATCCAATTTCTTCACGTGCAATTTTTTATTATGAATTCGACATTATTTAAATGTTTTGTATAGTTATTTAATTCCTTTTTAGATATTTGGGTGGACACAAGAAAAATGAAAAATTTCAAAGAGGAACACCCTTACAGATCATACTAGGTTATAGAATGAGCCCCTCAGCTTAATAAAAGTATTCTCATTTTTTATTTTATTAAACATTGATTTAATTTCTATGGGAATATTTTTAGTATTCTCATTCTTAATTTTATTAAGACCTTGATTTAAATTCTATGAGAATATTTTTAGTAGTGGTGAGGATAGATAGTTTGATATATCTTAAAGGTAATTATAACCTTTCTGCTTATAGATTTAAATAAAAAATGTTATAAAAATTAATTAAAATAAAATATTTTGATTGTGAAATAAGTCATCATTATTGGGCATGTGGTATTGATAAGCCATGTTATTGTGACAAAGTCTATTTTCAATTTAATAATATCCATGGTAAAGTGGGGGTGAAAATCCACACTTAAGAATCTTGTCATATTGTTATAAAATATTATTATTGTAAAATAAGTTCTATTTTTTGTGCATGTGGTTTTGATTATCCATGGTATTGGCTCACGGTATTGTAATAAAGTCTATTAAACTCATAATATCAATGGCAAAGCTCGGGTGAATATCCATGGTTAAGAATCTTGTCATATTGTTATAAAATACTTTTATTGTAAAATAAGTTATGTTTTTTGTCCATGTGGTTTTGATTATACATGGTATTGGCCCATGGTATTATAATAAACGCTATTTACAAGTTAATATTGGAGTTGTTGGAGTTGTCTTTAGTGCAACCTTTTGGAGTTTCCAATGCCGATAAACACTATTTACAAGTTAATATTGGAGTTGTCTTTAGTGCGCTAGGGGTTACCATCAAACTCGTGATTTGTTTGAATTTGTTTGAATGAATTCGTGCAGAATTTTAGAAAAGTTAGAATGGAGATAAACACTATTTACAAGTTAATATTGGAGTTGTCTTTAGTGCGCTAGGGGTTACCATCAAACTCGTGATTTGTTTGAATTTGTTTGAATGAATTCGTGCAGAATTTTAGAAAAGTTAGACTGGAAAATCCACAGGAAAAGCTTCCAAAAAGTCACACTAAAGACAACTAGGTTAATATTATCCATGGTGGAAGTGAATATCATTGATTAAAAGTCTTACAATAATGTTATAAAATATTTTGGTTGTGAAATAAGTTATAGTTTTTGGCATTTGGTATTGATAAGCCATGGTATTGGCCCACGGTATTGTAACAAATTCTATATTCAAACACGATGGTTTATATTACTTTTAACTCTTTATTTATTACTTTTTGTTTATTACCTTTAAGAGCAAACATTTAAATATTTACACTCATTTTCAATATCACTTTTAAATTTTTATTATTTTTTAATTGAGCCGACATGTAAAATGGTTTAAAAGTACTTATATTACACCTACACATCTACCCTATAATAACTAGAATGCCGTTTAACCCAATAAAAATTAAATATTTAAAAAAAATTAAGTCATTAATAATTAAAATTTATATTAAATCTGAATAAATAATTAAATTTACTTAATAATTTTCCCAAAGAGGGCTCTATCCAACATTATCCTCGTCTTAAATAACAAATTTAAAAAGGCCGATGACGTTGGACCCACTTTCATAATAATTCACAAAGTTAATTGTATATATAACCCTCACCCGGAAGACATTCATGCATTCTTTTTTCACATCACTAGTGAATCTGCCGGTGAAGGAACCATACAGTACGCAATTACGTGTCTTACAGTCGTGGACTTAAATCTCAAGAAAATTCTTGACAATGGAAGTTGTTGGAGCAGACGTGCAGAGTGTTGCAACGGCAGAGAAATGGGGCAAGGCGTTAAGCAAGGTTTTTAAGGGCGTGGTGGTGTTAACAGTCACTGCCACTCGTCATTTCGATACTGAGAGCGCCGGTGTCTTTAAAGCTACCGGTTTCATTGTAGATAAGCAACGCGGGCTCATGCTCACGAACCGCCATGTCGTCTGTCCCGGACCTGTTGTGGCCGAGGCTACTTTTCTCAATAACGAGGAGATTCCGGTTTATCCTCTGTATCGTGACCCTGTTCATGATTTTGGATTTTTCCGTTTTGATCCCGCAGCAGTTCGGTTTATGGAAATTGAGGAAATCCCTCTTGCACCAGAAGCTGCAGCTACTGGATTGGAGATCCGGGTGGTGGGTAATGACAGTGGTGACAAGCTTTCGGTTTCTGCAGGAACCCTGGCCCGACTGGATCGACCGGCCCCTGTTTACTCGCCGATTAACTACAATGACTTCAATACATTTTATATGCAGGCAGCTTCAGGGACAAAAGGAGGCTCAAGCGGGTCGCCAGTAATAAATTGCGAGGCACAAGCAGTTGGATTAAATGCGGGTGGTAGACAAAAAGGTTCTTCTGCATATTATCTTCCATTGGATCGAGTGGTAAGGGCTTTGCAAATTTTACAGAGGTGCAAGGATGAGTCAGACACTCGATGGCATGCAGTCCATATACCTCGAGGGACACTCCAGATGACACTTCTTCACAAAGGATTCGATGAGGCACGTAGGTTAGGGCTTCAAGACGAGACTGAAGAATTAGTGAGAAAGGTTTTTCCCGAAGAGACGGGAATTCTGGTTATAGATTCTGTGGTGCCAGGGGGTCCTGCTGACAATCACTTAGAGCCAGGCGATTTACTTGTCAGTGTGAATGATGAGACTGTCACTCATTTCTTGAAGTTGGAGACAATTCTCGATGATAATGTTGGAAAGCCGATAAATTTACATTTTGAGAGGGGTGGTGTTCCTATAAAGATTACTTTGGAGGTCCAGGATTTACATTCTATAACTCCAAACAAATTTTTGGAACTAAGTGATGGCATAATTCATCCTTTATCCTACCAACAGGCTAGGAATTTCTCCTTCAACTGTGGTCTAGTGTATGTTGCACAACCAGGGTACATGTTGTCAAGCGCAGGTGTTCCTTCTCGTGCTATCATTAAAAAATTTGCAGGGAAGGAAACTACAAGGGTCGAACAATTTATATCTATTCTGTCAGAATTACATCGAGGGTCACGGGTTCCTCTAGAATTTGTGAAACATCGAGATCGTCATCGAACGATGGTTGTCCTTGTAACTATTGACAGGCATGATTGGTACGGAGAACCTCAACTCTACACTCGAAATGATGAGAGTGGATTGTGGAAGAGGACGCCTGCAATCTTGCAAATCCCATTTTCAGCAGATGAACAAGTTGGCGGAACGGAAGTGAATTCAACAAAACTCATTACCAGTCCAGGATTGAAAGGTATTGTTAGCAATGGGGGTGATATGCCACAGTTCCATTTTTTTGTTTCAGACTCTATTAGTATTGACAGAAGCAAGGAGAAGAGGAGACGGCTGAATGATCAAGATGAGCCGGGTACAACTCTGGAAATTCAAACCCCATCTTTAGAGGAAGCAATAAAACCAAGCCTTGTCATGGTTGATGTCGATATACCACCATTATCAGTGGTTGATTGTGTGCGGAATAAACCTCTTCCTCAAACCGGGGTGGTGGTCTATCATTCTAAAACCATAGGAATAGTTGCGATTGACAGGAATACAGTTCCCACATCTGTGGCAGATGTCATGTTATCATTTGCTGCATACCAAGCGGAAATCCCTGGGCAGGTTATTTTTTTGCACCCTGTACACAATTATGCATTAGTGGCATATGATCCTGTCGCACTAGGTCCATCCGGTGCTGCAGCTGTACATGCAGCTGTTCTTCTTCCTGAACCTGCTTTGCTTAAAGGTGATGTTGTGCATCTTGTTGGTTTGAGAAAGAGCTTAGAACTTGCATCACGCAAGTGCATCGTCACAAGCCCACAAGTTTCATTGAATATTGCTGCAACTGATATTCCCCGCTATAGAGCAATGAACATGGACGTGATAGAATTAGAGGCACATTTAGGGAATTTATTTGCTGGTGTATTAGTCGACGATCATGGAAGCCTTCGGGCATTATGGGCTAGCTTCTACAGTCCCGACAGATACAATAATCCGGTTGTGAGTGGAATTCCAATTTATGCTGTCAGCCAGATTTTAGAGAGGATTATTCACGGATCTGCAGGTTTACCTTTGCTTGTTAACGGAATGAAAATCTCTATGCCCATAGTCCGCATTTTAGAGGTTGAACTTTGTACAACCTTACTTTCAAAGGCGCGCAGCTTTGGGTTAAGTGACAAATGGATTAGTGATTTAGCAAACAAAGATCCTCTGAGACAGCAGGTGTTGCAAGTCAGGTGTTGTTTTGCCGGATCACGAGCAGCAAGTACGCTGGAGGCTGGTGACATGCTGTTGGCCATAGATGGGAACCCGGTTACCAATTATCGGGATGTTGAGAATGCTTGCCAGCTGGTTGAAGAGAGAAAGGATGAGCAAGGTGATCTAAGACTTAAAATTTTCCGGCAGGGTAAGGAGATTGAAGTTCTTGTGGGCACAGATGTAAGAAGTGGGCTTCAAATCACGCACATCGTAAGTTGGTGCGGCTATACTGTACAGGAGACAAACTCAGCTGTCAGGTCGTTGGGATTTTGGCCTCCTGAAGGTAACGGTGTATGCCTGTCGGGATATAATTTGGGATGCCCGGCTGATAGATATACAGATCATACTGAGCATTGGATTGTTCAAGTAAATGATAAACCGACGCCTGATTTGCAGACCTTTGTAAATGTAATAAAAGAGTTGGAACACGGTGACTTTGTTCGTGTTAAGATATTCAATTTAGATGGAAAACGCCATGTTTTTTCTTTGAAGCAAGACTTGCATTACTGGCCGACGTGGGAACTTAAATTTGACAAAGAAACGGCAACATGGACTCGAACAACAATTAAATCGGTGTCTAAGAGCTAAGAGCATGAGCTCTTAGAGCATCTCATGGACCAAATAGAAAGATCAATTTTTCATACACGGAGATGCAAGGAGCATTATGAACTGGATCACGGATTTTACACTTTTCAGTCTTTCCTATATTTTTTAACTGGATGAGGTGTATTAATTTTTTTTAGATAATTGTCAGCCCATTACATTCACCAATATATAAAGAACAGAATAGAGCCATAAGTTTTTTTCAACTAGATGCGGTGTATTAAAATTTTGATAAATAATTGGCAGCGCATTACATTCACTCATATATAAAGAACAGAACATATATAAAGAACAGAACAGAAACAGTAACAGATCTTCTTTTAAAAAGGGGCATCGACTAAGATCTACCTGAGTATGACTTAGCTATATATCAACTCCAGAGAGGAAATCTTTTTTATAATTTTTGATGGTTTTTTAATGATATGACACACATATGTATTGTGATCCATCAGTCTTTTGATGGCTTTATATGATTTTGTATAACTGGAGGTTACGATTATGAATATATTTTTGTCTCAGATATAAGATAGATGACAGTAGAAGGATACTAATTGTCATAGACTGAAAATCTGAAAACTTTAATGAATGTATTCTTTTATTATTAATGACAACAAATCTTTTTTAGATTGCAACTCTAATGTTTTCCTAGTCAACTATGTATTTTTGGTTTCCCACTTTTAAAATCATGGAGCTACGTCTTTATTTTCTTTGTTAACTATATATTTTTGGTTCCCGACTTTTGAAAATATGCAGTTATGTGCTGGTTTGTCATGGTTTGTCAGTGCTTTGTTTTTTTTAATGCTTCTGTCTTATGTATATAAAACAGATAGTACCATTGGCGTGGTATTTCAGTCTCCTCAGCAAAAATAACTAAAAAAAAAACATTCTTTATCCTCTTTCCTTACAATAGTATTGCTATATCTTCTATTTTCTAGACTTCCATAATCTAAGATCTATTAGCCATAGTCCAATACAAAAAAAAAAACAAAAAAAATTGATTCTTTACAAATAATGCATTTCTAAATAATGCCCAACATTCTATCTCCTAGCTCTTTAAAAATTTTATGCTGCCCAACATTTGTCATAGGTCCTTGCTCATATACGGAAAAGAGAAATTTATCAGGTGCCTTTCTATTCTTCTTTTGGATAATAAATCTGCATTCTAGTTCTGGTCCCTATATATGTAATTAAAATAGATGTGGTAGAATGTACTTACAAACATCCTTATGTGCTTCATCCAATTGGTTAATATAGGAGGATTGACACTGTTATGTCCTTATGTGCTTCATCCAATTGGTTAGTATAGGAGGATTGACACTGTTATGTCATTTGACCCAGTCTATGATTAGTTTTGCAACACGATAGATCTGTATGTGCTCCAATCCCAACAATTTCGCTGCGATCAATAGTACACATAGTGCAACAATCTCTTCTTTGTAGCTATGGATGCACTGCAATCACATTTCCTCCTACAGCTTGCACAATCGAAGAAGCCCACAAAATATTTTTGCCAATGTCTCTTATGATAATTTTGGGTTTACTACCCTTTTTTGCTAGTCCAAACTCCTTGAAGTATGCATCAGTTTTAATGACATCCTCTCTTACTGTCAGATATTTATTCTCAAAAATAAGTGCATTCCTACTATGACAGAGCACCAAATACATAGTTACCAAGTTGTAATTTGAATTCGGATATCTTAAAGAGTAATGTAATTGTTAGTTTTTTTCTTTGTTTATTTTTAAGTTTAAATAACTTTTATTAACTCTGAATAGTATAACAATATTACAAGTAAAATTCATCTAAAAAACTTACCATTCATCTTTTCTCTCTAAAACTTCTCTTTTTCAAAACTCAAATATAATATTTTTTAATTTAAAAATTTATTAGGTAAAAAATACACATTAATAAAACATATATTAAAAACTAGTTTATCTATAACTTTTAAGCACTATCCATAATTTTTCCATATATAAAAACCAATAACCAATAAATCACTTTTTGACCTTCTTTCTTTTCCTTGTTTCCAGAATGTTTCTAAATTTCGCAGACCGAAAAGACAGAGTTTTCTAATTTCATAAACTGATTTATCTATAGCATTTTGGTATTATCCATAATTATTCAATAAATAACTAAAAAATCACCAATAAAACAATCAATCACTTTGAGAAATCCTCGTTTCTAAATTTCAACCACGTTTCAAAGTTTCTAGGACTGAAAATACAGTTTTCTAATTTCATGTTTACCTTCTTTCTTTCCATATATGCCCGCTTTTACCTATTTAGGTTCAGAAGATAATAACTAATCTAAGTCGTAAATTTTCTAATAATAGGATTTATTACATTAATCGATTAATCTTGTCTTAAGAAGGTGTTCTATGGCACTGAATCAACCAGCTAAATTAACTCCGTTATACTTCTGAATCAACCAGCTAAATCAACTTCGTTATACTTCGGATTGAATTATTCCGCACTCAGAACCAATTGGGGAATTTCCGTATTTTTTGCCCCAATACAAGCGAATTTGGTCATTATTGTAAAAATATATATACAACAAAATACAAGAACTTGTTTCCTTCATGGATTCAGAGTATACGTCAAGGGAACATTTTTAATAAAATTAAATGTTTGTATTCGTTCATTGTCATGGGTCCTATAGAGTAGATGGTACACATGCCCGTGGATCTGTATCCTGTGGTGCAATAGTAGTGCTAAGGATAATGTTCAGTTACTTTTACATTTCTCTTATGCGGAAGCTGTTTGTGAAGGGGTTATGGACACTCTTGAAGCTATTTGGGAGGGGGTTATGTACACGCTTGGCATCTTTCGACTACACCATTTCTCATCATTGAGGTGTTGTTTTAGGAAGTGGTTCAAAACTCATGATAGATACAAATTTCTTCCGTTGTATCTCATTTGGTCCTCTGTCATAGTAGGAATGCACTTATTTTTGAGAATAAATATCTGACAGTAAGAGAGGATGTCATTAAAACTGATGCATACTTCAAGGAGTT
>Ga0181464_1001057_pt2 | contig 12072 bp, 14 predicted proteins | sample InSIn2gowninarea_FD_119074 | JGI IMG/M metagenome (GOLD analysis project Ga0181464, IMG submission 119074) | Clean room microbial communities from NASA Spacecraft Assembly Facility at Jet Propulsion Laboratory, Pasadena, California, USA -... ...
TTGTATGTATGTATGTATATCTATCTTAGTGAGACACTGAAAATTTTATAGCAAATATAAAATAAGCATAATTTGACTAGTGTTTAAGAGCTACAACAAAACCTCTAGATGCATTGATTTATTTTTTGTGGACAATATTTGATGACAAATCACATTTCTTTTAATCTTTACTTACATAAGATTTGTTTTAAATTTGGGAATCACGGGGTTGTGTTTGAGCACCGAGGTTTACAACATATGTTTTCCGTTAAATGCACATCCAGTCAAGGGATTAAACTAGCGCCATCTCCCCCTGTAGTCTAACATGTCTCAATCTGTGTTTCAACACTCCCCCTCCCCCTCCATCTTATTCTGCATGCCCCAAGATCATAAATTACAGAGCCAACAACGAATTTCCTGGGGATGGGGATGATGGGTTGACTTAGTTATTGCCACATCAATTTGAGGAGGTTCAACACATTATGCAATTGGGCCTATAGCTCAGTGGTAGAGAATTCGACTGTAGATGAAGGGGCCATTGGTTTTGTTTACACCTAATCTTTGGGATTAGGGAAATCCATATAAATATTGTAAATAGGAAAATAAATAAGAATTGGAAGACGAAGAGACATTGGGATATGATATCCAATAATCTCCATATCCATGTATATATTCATGTTCAATCCTAATACAGAAGGAAATCCATATAAATATTGTAAATAGGAAAATAAATAAGAATTGGAAGATGAAGAGACATTGGGATATGAGACCCAATAATCTCCATCTCCATGTATATACTCATGTTCAATCTTAATACATAATAAAATACAATTAATGGAGTGGTATAGAAGCAACCTCTTTTTTTAGTTTTACGCTCCTTGTAACTCCTCTCCCCCTTGATAAAAAATACGTCTGTGATTCCCTTCATTGTCCACTAAATGCTCTGTCGATTCTTTGCCTCAAACCTTCACATTTTATTTTTTCGATCCTCGTTCGCTCTCCCTCTGAACACTGATCTGAATTTGCTTCTCAAATTCTTCCTTCTGTGTATCCCATTGTTGTCCAAGAGAATTAATTGTTTGTCGCTGCACTTTTGAGATATGTTCCTGGGTTTAATTTATCTGTCGTTGTTGCGTTTCTAATACATTTTCCCACATTGAATTTGTGTCGATCGATTTGGTGAGTTATTGTGAAATTGATCAAGGGTTTGTGCCTAAAAATGAACACTGTCCCACATTAAACATTGTCTCAGAACCTGGCTTTGGAAATGATATGTTGGAAGCCATGTGATTAAACAGACCGTAGCATAAAAATATGAAGTGTTATATTTTCTGTATGAGAACCATGATTGGTGTTGTGATACATATGTTGCGGTGGACGTGGAACAATTTTCATTATATACACAATGACTGAACAGTTGAACTAGTATATATGCTCTACTATATTAACTAATTGATGTTTATGAATGTTTGCTTCAGGCGATGGACAAAGTTGGTCGCATAGTGCGTTGGCCTTTTATGTTGCTATGGTCGTGATTGATTGATGTGCATGAATGTTTGCTTCGAGCGATGGACAAAGTTGGTAGAATAGTGCGTTGGCCTTTTATGTTGTGATGGTCGTGATTCCTTGTTGCGGTGGTTGAATTTAACTAGTATATATGCTCTACTATATTAACTAATTGATGTGTATGAATGTTTGCTTCGGTCGATGGACAAAGTTGGTTGCATAGTGCGTTGGCCTTTTATGTTCCTATGGTCGTGATTGATTAATGTGCATGAATGTTTGCTTCGGGCGATGGACAAAGTTGGTAGAATAGTGCGTTGGCCTTTTATGTTGTGATGGTCGTGATTCCTTGTTGCGGTGGTTGAATTTTTTATTGAATGCATATGGTTGAATTCCTTTTGAATACCTCCGTTGAAGTTTTTGGATCATATAAAGTGCATATGCTATACAGTGCATATGATATAAAGTGATGGTGTATAGTATAATATGTTGCAATGGTCGTGATTGATTGATGTGCATGAACGTTTGCTTCGGGCGATGGACAAAGTTGGTAGAATAGTGTGTTGGCCTTGTATCTTGTGATGGTCGTGATTCCTTGTTGTGGTGGTTGAATTTTTTATTGAATGCATATGGTTGAATTCCTTTTGAATACCTCCGTTGACGTTTTTGGATCATATAAAGTGCATATGGTGTAAAGTGCATATGATGTAAAGTGATGGTGTATAGTATAATATGAAATGTGTATGTTGTGATGGGATATATGGAAAGTATGTTGAGTTAATTGTGATGACTTTATATTATCCGTAATTCTTTATGTGTTGGAGCATAATGTTCATGGAGTGCATGTAGTATGGGATGTGTTATTCACTCCCTTTTCTATATGGTAATGAAATTGTATGGAGGCATATTTGAGAGCTTATATTTTTAGTTGAAAATTTTTGAAGACAATTAATTAATTTGATTATAAAAACATCAATTTTTATTGTCAGTGTTTTGGGTCCAATTCATATTTCACAATGCATTTACTTATCTCTATGGTTGGAGTGGTTTTTTCTGCCAAAGAGAACTATTTTGAGTGGTCCTAGAGGATAAAACACACCCTCATTTTCAATGAGTCGTGGAAAGTGGTTTGTGAAGGAGAAGGAGACAATGCACCTGAAAAGACCACTTTAGATAAGGAGCTTGTCATTTGGGAAAACAAGAATAGAAAGGCCTATGCCTTGATTGCAGCGTCAATAAATGAAGAGGCGAGTAGCTATATTTCTCCATTTTCAAATTACTTTGAAGAATTAAATAAGTTGAATGAATTTCATGAATCACACTCTGAACTTGAAGTTGTTCAATTGATAATTAAGTTGTTCAGTGTTGAATTGAAAAAAGACGACCCTCTTGCCTTAGCATCAGAAGTACGATCCATTACACATGACATAAAAACCACTAGTGTTGAAATAGACATTCCTATGATAGCTTATGTCAAGGCAATATATCCCACCTATTCACATTATCTTGTGTCATTGCAAGCAAGTGGCAATCTTAAGGAGATTACCTTTGACTCCCTTGAGAAGAAGTTTGTTGAGAGAGAGAAAGATTTTTGGAAGAGGACAACTCCTCATTCTATTGAAGAAGCTATATGCCTTGCACAAAAGGAGAAGAACCATGCACAATATTCTTCTAGAGGAAGAGGTGGCCAAAGAGGAAGAGGAAGGAGGAATTTTAGAGGTAGGGGGGCTAGATAGTTCCAAGGAGAAAAGTTTGATCTTCATTGCATACAATGCAATATAGATCTACATGATGTATCCACAATTAAGCTGCCTTGTGACAGAATTGAGCAAGAAAGAAATGAAGGAAAAGGTAAAAATCCTAACAAAGGGAAGGTAAAGCACCTAAATTTGCTCATTATGTTGTGGCACATTGCAACATTGGAGTAACTGAAGACTTATTCAATGCTTCACTTGCTTCATGGAAAGATGATTGGTTGCTTGATTAAGGAGCAAATTTCCACATGAATTTCAGGAGAGATTTCTTTGAAGAATTCACTGACAATGTTGATGGAGCAGTATACTTTGTAGACAAGTCAAAACTCAAGCCATCAAGGTGTGGCACCATCAGGCTCAAACTACCTGGTATTTTAGGCTTTCTTCTACAAGATGTTCTATACCTCTTGGAGTTGAGGAGAAACTTGTTGTTTTTGGTCCACATCCACCAGCAAGGACACTCCAATCATATATTTGATGGCAAGGTTGAGGTCAGAAAAGCATCATATCACTCACTTGTCATGACAAGGATAGAATAAGAAAGACTTTTGAAGCTGCAAGGAACCTTTGCTCGTGCACATAACTTCTCATACAGTTCTCACTATGATGAAGGTACATTTTCGTCAAGTCTTTTATGGCATGCTATTGGACACTTGAACTATGACAACATTCATTTGTTGAAGAAAAATGGTGTTATTGGCTTGCTTATAATTCCTAGGAAACTTAATCAATGTGATGCTTGTATCTTAGGAAAGCACAACAAACAATATTTTCATGATTCTCAATCTAGAGCACATAGAAAACTTGAACTCATTCATTCCAATTTATGTGGCCTAATTCTTGTTCCTTATGAAAATGGTAATAAATATATGACGACATTTATTGATGACTACACCAGAATGTGTTGGGTTTATTTATTGAAGAACAAGTCTGAAGCTTTTGAAACATTCAAGAACTTTCATGCATGGATTGAAAATGATGCACAATCTCATATTAGCTCTATTCAAACGGATAATGGAAAATAATAAACTTCAAATGAATTTGAAAACTATATTCACTAGCATGGGATCAAACATAAATCCATTGTGCCTTATAATCCCCAACATAATGGAGTAGTTGAAAGAATGAATAAGACTATCTTAAATATGGTACGTTCCATGATGTTTTTCAAGTGTTGAACTGATGTTTTGGGTTGATGCAGTTCTATGTGATGTGTATATAAAGAATATGTGTCCATCTAATTCTATAAAAAACAAGACTCCCTATGAAATGTGGTATGGCCACATTCCTTTGGTGAGACATCTCAGGGTTTTTGTTTCCATTTATTATGCCTTGATACCTAAGGAACAAAGAAACAAACTCGGGGCAAGGAGTCACAAGTCTATCTTCTTGGGATACTCAAATACCTCCAAAGCATACCGTCTCTATGATGAAGTCAATAAGAAGTTTATAATATCTAGAGATGTGATCTTTCTTGAATCTTCTAAGGCTGAAAGTGTTGTTGAGCAACAACTTGATCGCTTGGATAGATTCAGACATGAAAAATATTTTCAAGAGTTTGATAATGAGATTCCACATCTTGAAGGGGGGATTCCTATACTGGATCAATCTTTGGAATCTTCTTCACAAGCACTCTCTCCCCCACATGAAGCTCCAACCACTAATGACACTTTGAGTGATGTGATTGATATAACTGGGAGACTAAATATTGATTCAACCCCATCTCATTCAACTGAGAAGCCTGGGCCATCTCATAAGGGTCCTCCAAAATGGTTGACAAAGACACTTGAAAGTGTTTGTCTTGATGAGGTTGTGTTGTAGCAGCTTCAAAACCCTCCAAAATTTTGGCCTACATCCAAATTTCAGAGCCTTCTTTGGTTTTCCCCTTTATGGTTGTAAACACTCGGGCTCATCCCATGAGATCTTGTCAAGTCTTTACACCCTTTTTTCTTGATTGACCACTAGTTGTCTTTTGGCATGTTGATCACTATGTCATGCTTGCCAATTCGTTCTGGTAATTTTGAAGGTTTTTCTTTGTGTGTATGAGTTGTTTTCGCTCTATCAACATCAGTCACACTCACACACAAATTTGTAAGAACTGCCGCACGAGTGTTGTCACGGTCGTTCGAAGACATATCTCAATTGTCGCACTTTTACCTCTTAACCTTTGAGTTAGCCTCATTGAGCACATGTTTTCTTGTTGGTTTGAGGTGTCTTATCATTGATTCGTGCTAAGTGTGTGATCACATTGTCATGTATGCACAAGTACACTTGCTTTCACACTTATTCAATTTTCCTAAAAATCTGTCAACCGAAAACCCTCCGTCAATCAGACCCGATCTCAGTGACCTTGAAATACTACCCAGAACTATGCAGAGCTTGAGGCTGTCCTCTAGTTAGCTTGCACTGTGCAATTCTGGAGATGAGCCAGTTGACTGTCTCCCAGAACTGCATAGAAGTTGTCGAAATCAAGATCCATTCTATGCTTCCCACAATATCTCCCATCAAGCCTCCCGTTGGTCAACTGGAAACATGACTTGAGTTGTGACCCAAGGCTCTACTGATCTCCAAAACTGCGTAGAACATGTCTAGCTTGATTGCCTTGCATTGCTTGCTGAAACTGCGTAGACATGTGGGACAGGCATTTGCTGCCTGTCACTGCATTGTCCTGTGAAATTACACAGATCTGCTAGGTAGGCTTCCCTACTGGACTCCTCTATAATCAACCTAGGAATTGAGTAGATTTGTTTGCCACCTGCCCTTCTGCCCCGCTCTGGAATCAACTAAGAAATTGCACAGTTATGTACGAGCCCAGAATGTCTCCCAGGATTGCGCCATTTTGACTAGCAGCTCTTGCAACCCGATCTTGTCCTCCTTTGGAAAATTACACTTCTTTTTTTGCCAATGCCTCCTGCAGCCCACACTGTCTTCCCTAGAGAACCTGTGCAAATCCCAGTCAGATGACCTGCCCAGTGCTCCCCTTGAAAATTGCATAGATTAGCTCAGTAACTCCCCGACACCTTGTGTAGCCTTCCTCCCGAAAACTGTGCAATTCTGCCTCCCAGCTGGGTTTTTCCTCGCAACTATCACTGTTGTCTCGAATTGCGGAAATCTACCTCCCATTGGAATCTATGCATTTTTTCTCGAAAGTGCTCCAGAGCCTCGCATCCCGGCCTGTGCTATGCTCTGCGCAGTTTTAGTGCCTTGTCCCTCTCCCGGTCACCTGCACTGAAACGGAAAAGAATGCATCATGTTAGACTAGGAGATTTTTGGATTTGATGTCATCTCATCATGAGAGCTTGTAGGAACAAGTACATCGATGAAACATGGCATGATGACAAACATGGTGGAAAAAATCTGCATGCCAGAAGAATTGCTCGCAGTCTATAAAGCGCATGAAGCACATCGAGCAAGCGAGCGAAAGGGACACATACACATGCACCATCAAGAAAATACCAAGACCATCGAAGACCCTACACACTTTGTCATGCAGAGGTGAAGATATGTTAAACCAAGAGCATACCATCACTTAACAACACAACAACTTGAAATGGACACCATAGTCAGGCAGTACATTTCAACAATGTCATGTCAAGTTGTGTCATGATTTGTCTCGACCACTTCACTACTATGGGCCATACTTGTTGTAATCAATGTAATGTAAAGTGGAAGCCCAAGAGACCCACATTTGAAGTTGAGGAGTCATGTTGAGTCAAAAGGTCATAGGAAGTCAAACAGTCATGAGGGAAGTCAAAGAGTCACAAGGGTCAGTTATCCCCCCTTGGCTATATATACCCCCTCATTATATGAGCAAAGGACTTTTCACCTTGGTTCCTCCTGCATAGCCTTGTGAGTTCGTAGTCTGTTCTTTGAGGAGCGAGTAGTGGCTCTGGCGTCTCACTACTGGGATTAGTGATGTATGGTGTACATATGTGTCTTGGATCTTTTTCTTAATTCAAAAGCATGTCTTAGGCCAGCACATTTTCATGCATGTTTTGTATCCGTTTGTAACACTATTCTTTAAACGTTTGTAATGCATGTTTGCTTAACTTGTAGTAAAATAGTTGAACTACTTCAATTATTTTAGTACTCATATTGTTGAAGATGTGTTGTATTGTTTATCAATGTTGTCCCGTCCATGTGGACTACTTTGCCGGACATTAGACATACCATCTTTGTGTTTTCTTGGTTTTAATGACCGCCATCCTCATGTGGACTATTCCACTGGATGGTGTACTTTTTTTCCCTTGAACTTTGGTTTTCATGACTGTCGCATTTGCTGTGGACTATTCTGTTGGATGCTGGACAAACCCTTTTTTTTGTTCGCATGTGTTTTTTCCTGGGTTGGAACTATTCCCTCTCATCAAGGGGCTCAGTTTACTCCCCCCTTTTGACAGTAAGAGAACCCAAACAAAGAGTTACATTACGCACTCACCAGGCACACCCACCTCACTCTCTTGAAGATACAAGCATAACACTCTCATGTGTTAAACAAAAAGAGATAAGACAAATCTCTAATATAATGGAAATGGGGCCATCATATCGGATGGTGCTCCTACATAAAACGACATAAGGTCTAGTTCGGACTTCATACTAGGGAGATCCCTTGAATGTTGGCAGGTCCAACACCATCAACATTTATGGTGCTAGAAGGAGGGTCGCCGGTTTTTTATGGTTAAATGTCTTGTCAACCCCACATATCCATCATCTAGTCAAGTCAGTAACACGAACTCCCTCTCTCCCATGCGCAACTCTGAATTTGGTTACTCCTCACCTCCGAGACCCCAACAAGAAATTTCATATCATCACCTTTGCTTTTTTCCGTCCTATCACCTGTCACTTTGCTAAAGATGTTGGATTGATCCCACGAATTCATAATCTTCTCTCTTGGTAGAGGAAGCAAAATTCTACACCCACTGGAGTGGTAGTCTCATCTGTTGAAGAAGTAATCCTCGAAACTCTTGAAGAGTTGGCAGAAGCTGTTGAGAATGAAGAGGAACCTCCTATTTCCCTACAAGGAGAAGAATTTAACAACACACTCTTGGGCTCAGGTTCCGGCGGAGGCAGTGGAGGGGAAGGCAGCGGAGAAGGCAGTGGTAGAGACTAAGCAACAGATTCAGAGGTTGAGCCGTCTGATTTAGAAAAAGAGGAGTATGAAGAAGAAGACAATATGGTTGATCAAAACCTAGAATGGATGACACAGGGCCCATTGGCACTCCATGGTGCCTTGCACAAGATGCCAAGGCATGCAGAGAAGTTGTTAATGCAGTATGAACCTGACAGAGTAGTGAAGGCAGAAGATCATCTAGACACGTTCTAACTACATATGTAGACACTCGAGGTACATTACGATGATGTTGCATGTAGACTATTTCCATGTACCTTGGATGGCAGAGCAATTGTATGGTACCACAACCTTCCTGTCAACTCCATTCATAACCGGGGGATGTTCAAGAGAATCTTCCTTGAGAAAATTGTTGATGATAAAACCCCCGCCATGTTGTTGAAAGAAATGGATAGTCTTACGATGGAGCCGAAAGAGAAAGTGAAAGAATTTAACCAGAGATTTAACCATATCTTGAACAATTTCACTATAGACACTAAACCTCATGACTCCATCACAGTCGACTACTACACATCTGCACTGTCGACCAACATTGTGGATTTCATCAAGCAAGCTATGAAACCAATGCTTTCCGAAAATTTCCAAGAAGCAATTGACATGGAGAAAGACCTGTGCATGATTGGAGTCATCGTAGATGATAAAACAACTAAGGACTCCAAAGACGCAAGAAGGAGGTCTCAGGCTACTATGAGTAAGGTAAAGGAAAAAGAAACAAGTGAAATTGAGACCCTTACTCGTCTCCTCAAGTCCTTAATGACTGAAGTAGCAAAACTCAAGCAACGGACAACCGAGACAACAATGAGCAACAGACCTTCAAGTTTTGCACGCAGAAAGAATGTGACATCAGGTAGCAACAGTAGTCACCCGACTAAATATGTGCAAAGTTCAAATGTTGTGTTCCAAACGGACCTAATTTTGAAGGAGAACATCTATGAGTTCCACAAAGCATGACACTCAAAGAAGACCTGTGCAGATTGGAATCGAGTTATGGGCTTTGTGGCTTCAAGGATGAATTATCATTTTAACGCCAATGAGGAGGTTTAGTTGGGAGATGAAGATGACAAAGAAGATGTTGCATCTGATGAAGCTCCAAGTTCTGGGCACGTGGTTAAAATGTATCAATGTCTAAACACTTCCCAGGAAAAAACAACCACAGAGAAGGAACCCCCAAAACAGAAAGGTCGATGCAACTTGAGAAGTCAAGGGGCTCCTACTATGATTAAGATATCAAAACAGAAGTTCAAACAAATGATCAGGAAAGTTGATCCACCGACATCCTCAACACAGAAAACACAAAGAAAGTCCGGGAAGATATCTCCAACAAAAGATACATCGAGCAACTCACTTCAAAACACTCCATCAGACAGTACAAACACAAGTTTTCCCCTGTACAAATCGGTGAGTCTTCCCACTTTGGACTACAATATTGTTGAAGACATGAAGAAGACCCGTGAGAACATCTCTCTGTACGAGCTTACCAAACTCATGGGTCAACGGGATATTATTTTGCGCGCACTGGGGCAAACCTCCATAGACAATGTTGCCTCTTCCAACAAGGGATCAAGTAAGTCTCCTAGGTCACTCACATCTGTACTGAATGCACTTTGCATGGAAGAAGTGAACTCGCTATACCCACCATTTTTGTTATCATTCGAAATATTCAACTTCAATTTCCACAATTGTTTGGTTGACTTTGGTGCATCAGTCAATGTCATGCCACTCTCCATTGCTAAACAAATCAATGCGCAATGGAGCAGTACAACTGCGTAGATCATCCAACTCGACCGAACATGTGTACCAGCGATACGTGAACTTTGGGATGTGATCATTTGGTTATCGCCCGACAAACGAGTTCACCAGTGCATCAACACTATGATCTTTGACATCCCGGAAGCATATGGATTATTCCTCAGCAAAGGCTGGTCTAGCAATTTGCAAGGATATTTTGCTACAAACTGGTCACACTTATGGCTTCCGTACTAGGGTAGAAACAACCAAATTCGAGTGTTGTCAGAGAGGTATATGAAACACAAATTCACTCCCTTGAATGGTCAGAATGAACCATTGGCTTTCGCAAAACTTCTGTTCGAAATTGCTTTGTGGAAATATAGTTGGGTTGCTCTCTTGCATAGCATAGGCCCACCCCACCGCTTACACAATTGGTTTTACTTCCTTGCCCAACTGGTGAAAATGAAACTTGTATAGTACTTTGTAGTAGTAGTAGCAATACTAGCACGACAAGCGGTCCTTGTACAAAAGAATTGTGGACCTTGTATTGTGATGGATCCAAAACAAATGATGGCTCTGGAGCTGGGTGTGCTTTGATCGGCCCAAGAAAAAAAACATTTAGTATCAATCTGCTTGGAGTTCGAGTGCACAGAAAACATTGTTGAATATGAAGCACTCATCTTGAGTTTGTACAAAGCCCTCAGCTAAAATATTACTATGCTAAAAGTGGTAGGTGATTAAGATATTGTAGTACAACAAGTACGTAACACTATAAATTGTGTCTCACCTTGTCTTAAGGGTTACCAACAACAAGTATGGTAGCTTATTTCTAATTTCCAAGCTTTCAATATCATGTATGTACCAAGAATGTGTAATGCAACTATAGTTGATCTAGAAACTGCAGCTACTAGGATGACACCTCTTTGGGTTAGATTTACTATTGAAATTCTATATAAGCCATATATCCCTAACAACATCACTAATTTTCATGTTTTTGATGATGATGAATAGATATTGCATTTTATGGCCAATGTTGACATCTTTAAAGACACAACGATAGATGAAGACGTGCACGAGAAGTCTCTACAAGTCACAACTGATGAGAACAAAGGAAACCCCATCCCCAAGGGTGTGGGTTAACTTGAGAAACTCTATGATTTGCAGAACCACTTTAAAGGGCCTAGGAACACCAAAACCCATAGTTCTACACTGATGCACAAAAAAATAAAATTGGGAACATAAAGAGATCCGAAGTATGTAAATTTCGGCACGTGTTGCACACCAAAGGAGCGACAAGCCTTTATCTGCCTATTCATATAGTATTGTGATGTATTCACGTGGACATACAATGACTTGAAAACATATGACACACAAATAATCCAACACATCATTCCAATCAAAGGGGTCAAACCATTTCAGCAGAAACTCAGAAAAGTCTATCTGTCACTTGAACCTCTAATACATAAAGAATTTACTAAGTTGTTGGATGCTGGGATAATTTACAAGGTTCATCATTCTACTTGGGTTTCAAACTTAGTTCCTGTAAGGAAGAAGTCCGGGGAGATTTGCTTGTGCGTAGATATTTGAAATCTTAATATGGCCTCAGACAAAGACAACTACCATGTGTTGTCTATGGAGCACATCTTGTAGACAATATCTGGAGTTGAAATGTTCTCTTTCCTTGACGAATTTTCTGGATATAACCTATTCTAGTAGCAGAACCTGATAGAATTAAAACTACTTTCCATACCAAGTGGGGTGCATTCGCTTACAGAAGAATTCCATTTGGGTTTGTAAACACAGGCGCAATTTTTTTGCACACTATCGAAATCGCCTTTTGTGCACTCATCGAATAGAGTGTGGTGGTCTACCTTGACAACGTGACAATATTTTCCAAAAGGTGGTCAGACCACCTGTGCCATCTCAAGAAGATCCTCGAGTGATGTCCAAAGTACGAGATATCCTTGAATCCCAAGAAGAGTG
>Ga0181464_1001409_pt1 | contig 12070 bp, 7 predicted proteins | sample InSIn2gowninarea_FD_119074 | JGI IMG/M metagenome (GOLD analysis project Ga0181464, IMG submission 119074) | Clean room microbial communities from NASA Spacecraft Assembly Facility at Jet Propulsion Laboratory, Pasadena, California, USA -... ...
TTATACCCCTTATTTATATTGTTGTGCCCCTATTACCCCCATGTTGTTATTTCTGTGCCCCATAGAATCCCCCTATTGTTATTTTTGTGGCTTTATATTATTATTGTTAGGTCGGCTGGGTTATATTATGACTCCTTAGACTCCTATATATAGAAAGGAGGTTTTTTCATTTGAATCATCCAAGAATTGTTCATTTATGTAATGTAAAGGAGGTTTCCCCCTCGAAGAGGCTGAATTCTAAGGCGTTGATCTATATTTTCTATCTTTTCTTGAGCTGGTTTCATAACAGTGGAGGTTGGATGTACAAACACGTCAATGAATTCATAATAGGTGTAAGGGGATTCACAAACATTATGGAAGAATGAGGTCCAAAAGATCACAGACCTACGCTCTCCTTTGGAATCCAATTTCCTGATGGGAAATGAAAAGTTGTCTCGCTGATAATATAGCAGAAGGTGGTATATGAATGAGGTGTACATGAAGACTCCTTCTCTGTCCAGATTTATAAATTTCTCATTGATTTTATTTACAATGAAAGAGGAATAATCATATTTGAAAGCAAGAGGCTATCATGGTGTAAACATTGACAACATAACTAAGATGGTCTCATCAACAAATTCACTGGTTTTAAATCCCAAGATAAAGGATATCATGTCAAGAATAAGCCTGCCTGTTTCAGTGAACTAGGAATGCACACAAGGAGGTGGGCCTTGGGGTTGGAAATTTGGTTTCATGAATAATTGAGCTATCTGGGTTGTTTTTGAATTGGGAAATTGAGAGCCTTGCCCAAGCAAAAATCCCATGGAAAGAAAGCAAGGGGCTGAGTGGGATGGAAGTGTAACATCTCATTGATAGATTCAATAGTTATGTAAAAGAGAACAGTTTGGGATGGGGTCATAATTGCTTTACTGTCAGGGTCATAGTTGGCACAGCATTGGTGAATAATATCCAGGAACACATTGACTAAGGGAAGGTAGTACCTGGGAAGATTAGATTCCCATATTCGATAGATATCAGAGTTGCTCAGATGACTATTCCTAATTCGGCAAAATGGTTGAAGATGGTTCATATCACCAGACAAATATTTTATTTGAAAATCTCTGTCAGCCAAGGGTAACCAATCTATGTCTTTATGGGGTGCATTGAGGGGCATGACGTTCAGGGCCACAGGAGCTTCCATCTTTGGTTCTTGTGTTTTTAAATTGGAGGTTGGGCTTCTGTGAGAAAATGGGAAAAAGAGCAGTTCTGGGTGTGTCTGTATGAGAGCTACAAACTGATTTTTCTTAAATTTGGATTTCTTGGGTAAAATTCACAGAGGAAGAACGAAATTACATTTTTGGGAGTTGAATTGGGGTAAATACCTATGTTTAGGTGAAAAACAGTGTGTTTCGCAAGTTGACCGACGAGTTGCAGAGCATGACACTATAATTTATTGGCAAGGTGGTGGACTGGGTGCTCGCGCAATCAATGAATCTAATGTGCATGGAAGAATTTCTAAAAAAAATGATTACAAATGACATTTTATCGTGGTTTTAACAAAATTTGGCTTTGGTGGGGCTTTTTGGCATTTATTGCATGGATGATGTCAGCGTGAGTCGGCGTGATGGGACTTCTTTTCGTGTAGCAGAGGGTACGGAAGGGTGACGTGGCAGTGGGGCAGTGGGAGGGCAGTAAGTGGTTTCACCCCACACCACTTATCACCTCAAGCAGTTTCGGATGGGGGGGGGGGCATGTGCAAAGTGGTAGTGTGCCACACGTCCTGCGTACGGGTGCAATACCGCCAACTCCCCAGTAGGTATACTTCGGCAGCAGAGGGGGTCATGATATAGATCTTGACCGTCGGATGCAAGGGCCGAGATCTGATGTTTGACACTCAGCGGAAGTGACAGAGGGTTACGGTGCAGGGGACCATGTTTTTTAAACAAGGTTTACATGTTTTTCGAGCGCAATATGATTAGTTCGCAGGGTTTACGTTAGGTTATTAATTAACCGAATGTTAATTAACCCTTTGGATGACATGGAGGGCTATTGATAAATCCTAAGTGGATCTATTAATTCCCTTATTTATGTTAGGACTACGATCGTATTTTGACCGGGGCGGTATATATTAGTATTTTTAGCGGATTTTTAATGTATTTTCCTATAATACGAGATTGGGAATAATGTAGGATTTATATAATAAGGGTTAGTAGTTAATGTGAATATGACTAAAAGCAAGCACTAAGTCTAATGTTAAGAAACTTAGGCCAAGGGAATGAAAAGGGTTTTACACAAGAAATGTGGCTTTGTGCCTAAGAAAATGTGGTTTTATTTAGGCCTTTTATGAAATGAGATGGAGTAACCCGAGATGGATATTAAGTAGATCTCAATATCTATGGGGCAAGATTAGTAGGTGATTTGGGAAAGATGGAGGAGAGTTAGTCATGCTCCTATCATGGTACTTGTGATAGAAGTAAGATTTTAATCATTCTGAGAGACAAAACCTATCACAAGCTTCTTTCTGCAACAAAAAAACTGCCTACCCAACCTAGTTTGCCTAACATTTGTTCTTCTCTTTCTTTGGTTGCATTTGAACTGGAAAACACTCATTCTTTTCTTTTCTTTTCACTACAATCCTATCTAGATCTACCCTTATAACGTCCAAGGGCTCAGGTTTAGTAGTTAAGCTCCTTTGCTTCTCTACCTAACTATTTATTTGCCAAGTTTTAATAGTTTGGATGGATTTTATTCTCTACTTCTAAAACAGGAAATTCAAACATGAACTGGCCAAGTTTAAGTTGTTTGGCCTTTCATAAACAGTGGTAAGAGTTAACAAAGTGCACACAATCAATTTTTTTGCAAAGATAGAATGGTAGTTGAATTTTGAACTTGCACACTTTTCTGGTCCTTTATTTGGGGTTCATTGCTTTTATTTTTCTTTTGACCATTTCATTCTTTTTACCCTTTGATTTTTCTTTTAAGGTACACCCTCTTTTTATTTTTTAATTTTTTTATTTTTCAAAATATGGAAAACCTTTGGATCAAGAAAAGGTATGAACATATTGCAGAGCTTAATTCAATCAATCATGAAAGATGACACCTATTGGTATAGGAGCATAACAGGGTTGACACCAAATAAAGGTCCTTTATTAGTGGCTTCAAAAATATTCTCCAAGCATTCACAACAATTTGGAATGACAAGAGGGGCCTTACTTATAGATGAGGCTCACAACTCCTCATTCTTTATTCCTTAGTTTTAGCCTAAGAAATCAAAACAAAGGTGATTTGTCATCCACATGGCTTGGAGACAAAGTCAAAATACATTTAAATGATGCTTTTACATGCTTTAAACCCTCATAAAAGATGTGATAATTTTTTCAAAGGGTGGATATTCTCCAAAAACCTCCAATAATGCTCATTAACCTTCAAAATATGCCTCAAATGGCATATGTACATACCACAAGTCAAGGAACTTCCATGAAGTGTGGGAATGACTTTGCAAGTCTAAAAATGGGTCATAAAACCCCTAACAAACAAAGTGACATCAAACATAAGAGAGGAACAATTTATCTTTATGGTGTAATGTTCCTCTTGAAATGTGCTCTTGAGAGCCTTGTTTTAGGTGAAACTAATGTCTCTTTGTCCACTTCACTCCAAGGTCTAGAAAACAAATTCCAAACGACCTCTCCATAAGTGCAAAATAATCTTCTTTTAGGTGGATGAATTTCTTCTTTTGGTCTAATTGGTGGGCTTCAAATTTGCAACAACAATGTTTCCCTCCTATGGCTATCAACTTTAATTATCAACCTTGATTTCATACAATATTCAGAGATGTTTTGCACTATATGTGAAAAAACACTCCTTCCTTATGGTGCAACTATCTTTGTTAATTACTCTATCCGATGGTGGGGCAAATGGCACCATGGGTTTCACTCTGATAGTTCAAGTGAATGGGGGCTTACTACCAATTCATTATTGCTACTTAAGTTGTGGAACCTATCTATCTTTAATTGCAAGGAAATCCAACCAATGCTTGAAATAAAGTTTATCCAATTTATTGTAACTTAATATACTTGAAGAAAGTAAATTGTTGCAAAAAGGAAATGAGGTTATCTAATAAATTAGAGAAAGCATAATTCAAAACACACATAATCCATCAATAAGGATTTAAAGAAAGTTATTTAAATCCAAATTCTCCTTTTGTTACACATCAGTTCTTACATCTATCAGTTGTGGACAACATATGCATTTCTAAGTGAAACATATGTTGAAAGATAGAATTTTGTATTTTTGTAAAAAAACAACTACTGACCTACAAGAAACTCTGGAATGTTATAGGAAATTTGCATAAAGCATTAAAGAGAGCTATGGAAAGAATAATATGCCTTCATACTTATGCACCTTATTTATTATCACAAATCATGCAAATCAAATATTTACTAAGAAAAGTGATTATGTCATGAAATCAATCTTTTTCGACAGGAAAGAAAACAATTATGTTGTGGAAATTTCTATAACGATAAATTATTTATGAATAAATATTAAAATTTCAAAGAGAGATATGAAAAAATACATGATACATAAGGTTTATTGGAGTCCTTTAAGTCACCAAGGTACTCTAAGAAACTAAAGAAGATCCCTAGAAGCAAATTGAACAAAAAAATTTCTCCATTAAAATAATATAACATAATACATAATACAAAAGGTATGACCTAGTTAAAAGTGTCTTGATACTATATTAGGGAGGCAGGAGTGATATGGGTTATTTTTTCCCCGACGAAGAAAGAGAGATTCAATTTTATAGGATCTAGCGGTTTCTTCATACAATCAGGGTAAATACTTAGCTTTGTGGCAAGGTTTGGATTTCGCTCTCTCCAAGGGAATTCGTTACCTGATTTTTTTGGTGATTCAATGATTGTTAGTTAGTAGATGAGTAAAACAAAATAGTATTCTGAGTATATCTTAACCCCTATTATGCATTGAATCCATCCTTTTTAGGTTAAATTTGACTTTATTTAACTATTTCATGTCAATGAAAAACTCAACACAGTGGCAGATTCACTAGCCAATCAAGGAGTATTATCATAACATGGTGTTTTGAAGGTTGATGAAGGGGATATGATTAAGAAATTAATTCCATGAGGATTATAATAAGAACCATATTTATTCAGTTATTAATTGAAAATAGTTACTAGATAATGCAACGGGTTTCATCATTTCTCCCTATTAGGGACTTTTTCAAAATTATATTGGTTGATATAACTCCCTTTGTGTTGTGGTGACCGCTCCTTTACATGGAGGGACGAGTCCGTGCGGTCAGTTTTATGGTGCTCATTACGCTTTTCAGCCATAGGAAAAGTGGAGAAGATTTTTAGAAGTTAATAAATCAGTCAGAATGTGTGAATCATGTGTTCCTCCATCCAAGAAGCAAAATACATGCATGATATCCTTGCCTCCAATGCATTTTTCTCCATACAACAATATTTCCATAATGGTTTTAGATTTCCTTGATTGATTAGTGTTTGTGGTTTAATGCGACATTAATGGTAAAGTCAGAGGTTTCAAATTGAGGGGAATTGGCTCGATTATTTATATAAAGTGTTGGAGCGTCACTAGTAGCTCAAAGTTGATAGTTAGATCCATAATTAATTAGAATAGACAGTAGGTTTGGAGTGGGATTAACTTCATGGAGTGAGATTATAGTACAAGAGAGGAAAATTTCAATATTTTTCTTAGTGCAAATGGCAAGTGCTATGGAATTTTTCATCTCTCTTATTTCAAAGCATGTAGAGATGATTTTGTCTAAGTCTCGGGCTCACTTTGATATTTTAAATTAGAAAATGGTCATATTGGAACTCAAGATGGATAGATTGCAGCTTGCGATGGAAATGTTGGGCTTTCTCATGGATAATTTGATCCCATAAATTGAGGAAATTGCTGATGAAGCTCATAATGTCATGCTCAAGGATAACTTACCACAGTGACATATGAACTCAGCATGGCATGAGGAGAATGGCATGAGGACTACTGTGGGCCAAGCCTCCCCTCCTTCTCAGCATGATCCATAAGCAAGTGAAATTCAAGTCAATCCTATTATGGGGGAAATGTAGTAGGATAATTAGCTCTTGGCTATTTTGTCATGGTATGTAAATATATAGTTCTTTTAGGTGTTTTCTAAAGGTTGTATGAAAAAATTCAATTAAAAATAGTCGTATGTAAACAAGGTGTAAACAATGTCAACTCTTCTTAGAGTTTTTAGAAATTTGTAGAAGAAAAATTGGTTCAAGTTGTACAAGGTTTTGACATTCAAACCATATTATTTTAATGCAATATATAATTTTTTGTTAAAAAAAGAAAGTGTCTTGATACTATAAGCAAATTCTTAGCAAAAAAAAAAAAAAATTAATATGGGTTCCAAACCCCCTCTTTATGTCAGAGGAACAAGGGACAATCCCCCTTTGATAGGTGGGTCGATGTTATGATCCAAACACATAAAAAAACAAAAACTACACACCATATACACCAACGTGAGCATGAAGACAACTCCAATATAGACAATAATAGGAGAAGCTCCTCCAAATGCCCAAACACATTTATACATCCAAATTACATGTCCGAAATAATGACTACCTGATCTCTATATATACTTATTCACCCATTACACATGTGGCCCCTTCATCACTACATTGACCATAATACATATACATTTACACATTACATTTACATTTAACACCATATATTCTCCCACCTTGTAGTCGTACCATACACATTTAACTATGCCCTCCTTTGGGTCATAATAGCTTATTCCCTCCAAAATCCTGAGATTGGGGGGCCTTGTCTTTTATGTTAATTTTACATAAAAAATACAATATGCAATTGGGGGATGTATCTTTGGTGAACTTGAGTAGCCATAGCTTAAGTGTTAGTTACCTCGACAGCAAGATACTTGATTTCTTGTGAAGCTCCTGGTGAAGGTCCTTTATATTATCCTATCATATTTAATGCACATTTTGTACCAAAAAAACAAAATCATGAGCATGACCATACTAATTGGGAAAATTACTCAACCCATAATAAAACATGTAAAACATAAAAAAAAAAATGCACATTAAGCAAGATCAGGTTATAAGTGTTTAGGTAAAAATGATATTGTATATGGGCCCACAAAATTATAATTGTAAGGGCCCATCATACCTTTCAACTTAGATTGTAACACATCCATATGCAACTATACTTCTTTGATCTTATTGCTATTTTTTTTATTGATCCTAAAGATGTTTCTCCTTACAGTGTTTCCTTCTATCCTTTTGGAAGAGCTAGTCGAGCCTATCAACTAAACTTGATAAAAAAACCAACACTATTTCCTAAGTCAGTTGACCACGTAGTTAGGTTGATCGATAAAGGTAATTAGGTAGTTACATCTACATTGTAACCAAATGCTCTATATAAATGGCTCATTGTTGCAGTAGATAAATAGAGATAAGGAGGAATTATTGTAAGTTGTGGTCCTTTAATAAAGAATATTTTCTACTGAACTCGCACTACTAATGTTATCTTCTCCTTTCTCTAATCTATGTGTGTGTGTGTGTTAATGTATATAATAATGTATATTTATCTATTGGTACACTACTAGTAATTGCTCATAAATTCATAGATTACAACATTGGTTATGTTGTTAGTAGTTCCTAATCCTGAGTTGAAGCAAACATGCATAGATAGATCTTGAGTGTGGATGGGATTTATGCGTGATGGAAGAAAAAATTCAAGAATTATCTCAAGAAATATGAAAAAAGAGATTGACTAATAGTAACAGAAGTAAGAGCCCAATTCTTTACAAAGACCCATGAAAAATTTCTAGAATTAATTCTAAAAGAAATTATAGATACATTAATTATGATGCTAGTGAATAGGCTTATGGATGACTATAAATTAATGTTAGAAATAACTGACGAAGGCCAAAAAAATTCATATGAGTGGATTGAGAAAAATTACAAGGATTACTATGAATAGAAAGCATTAGAATAAAGAGTATTAGTTGACAAAATTAAAAAGAGATCCCATGACGATTTTGACAATAATCTCCTATGCACCATACCTTTTCTCCTACAAAAAAAATTTCTGGACAAAGGGGTTGGTTACATGGTTGAATAACAACCACCACTGAATACTCTACCTATAAATACCAATACCTGTAAAATTACAAGAGACGCGTAGGTTTACTTTATAAGTAAATGAAATTAGTTATTATGGTAACCATCATCAATTTTCAGTAAGTTGAGATGAAATATGGAGTGCTCATTGATTCATGAGATTCCTTATTCGTAATCAAGTTAATAGAGTACATTGAAGAATACCATGCTAACATAAGGGAGGAAGTCAACTAAAATGGAATATGCATTAGAAGAATAATCAAAGTGAAAGACTCCATGTTGAATGCAGTATCAATAAACCTTCCGTCAACATAAAAAAATAAAAAGGGACAAAAGACAAAGGAATTTATCAGAGATGCAAAATGTAAGTGATCCTAGGACATCAAGAACAAATAAAATTCAAGGGAAAATTCTTAATGTACTTTACTCATCTAAAATTAGTAGAGACCAACCAGATTTGGTCCTGGTCATGGTAATTAGAAGGATAATAGCATGTATTTGGTCATGGTAGTAGATGGTTCTAACACCACTCCTCCCACACTTACCCAAGCTAATCGGCCCACTAGGGTAAATATGTGATGAAGAGTTACTATGACATGATTCAACTCCCCAAGTACAGTTAAGGAAGTGGAATCAACAAACCAAAACCCTAGAGGCTAACTAACCACTCCAGGTGCCCAACCCCTGAGTTAACTTTCCTTTTTACTGAACCAGACCCTCAATCTCTCCCATAACAAGCCCTCCATGTGAATGTAATCCTCTAGTCGCTCCCACAACAAGGCCTCCATGCAACTACAGTCTTTTTCAGGAAGTTTTGTGCTAGCAACCCCAAATTCTAAGCCACTTTTTCATGTCTAGGACTCAAGCCTTTGCCTATAACTTGATGAAATTCTCAGAAATTATAAATAAAAAGAAGACAAGGCCTCTAATTCAAAACTTGAACAAGGACCTGACATGACTCATCCTAATCATGATAGGAATTTCGTCAAACACATCATGAGCATGTAATGTATAGGTCTTAAAAACACATCTTAACGTAGGGACCTCATATTTATTCGAGATTCATCAAGAAGGTATGATTCCCTCTCACAATAGATGCATTATCATCTATTAGGCCATTCATCCATTCACATTTCATCTACTAACCAAAACATGATGAGATCCATAACTCAAGAATATCATAAAACCATACTTGTAAATAGCATATAGCCAAATAAATAACAACAATATAACAACCATAAAAGCCACATAATAACAATTTACACACAAAACATTACAAGAAAAGATCTCTTATTAACATATTCAAATCCAAACAAGCCTGGGAATTCCACATACCACTTGACCATAGATTAGGATGAACTAAATCTTTCTTTCAGTGAATCACGCCTGTGCCATATTCTAAGCATGAATCTCGTATATCATCAAATAACCAATCAAAAACAAACCAAGGCTTTGAGAGGCCAAACCACCTTAACCCTCAACCAATGATTCCACCTCACAATTGGACATCACTAACCATCACTAGATCGGTCTCTATATAAGTTGTACAAGGCTCTAGAGAGTTTGTTCCAACCCGACTTCCAGGACATGTAGCTCAACCCACAACTGCCACCGTGCTCCAAAGAATTTTTCCAACCAAGGCTTCCAGGACTAGTAAATCAACCTCCCAAGGACTCTAGATTGTTTTTCCAACCAAGGCTTCCAGGACTAATAACTTAGCCCAATATGTTACAAGGATTCCAGAGTGTTTGTCCAACCAAGGCTCCATGAACTAATAAATCAACCCACGTGCATAAGGAACATGAGCACCAACTAGAAAATGAAAGATAAAACTCACAACACCATGGCTATCTAGGAAATGGCAAGGCTAGGAAAAACAACTTTCAATCCAAGTAATCCTCCATTTCAATGACAAATCATAACTAAGAAACCATATGCATGTGCCATGCATGCCAAAACTAGAAAGGAAAGCAAAAATGTAACCTAGTACCTACAAGCAAAACCTATTGTAGTCGTTGATTCTGTTGTCCTCGTGCACTTTCTTACTCTTCCTTTGCCTTCTTGCTCCAAATCCCAAGTAAGCCACACTCCTCCAAGAGTGCTCCAAGAAAACTCTTAGTGTCCAAGAGTATGAGAGAGTGGGAGAATGGAATGAGAGTGCCAAAGACTGAACTAACAAAATCTAACACTGAAAAAAGTTGTGAACTAATCCTCTTCATTTTCCATTGTTTTCCTTCAATTTCCTCCTCACATGCAACCTATGACCTTTCACCTTCCTTTCTCCTATTTTCCATTATTTTCATAAATAAAGTGCCAATTAATGCCTCATGCCTTTCCAAAAGAAGTTTCCATTGCCTTTTCCAAGTTCCATAGCCATTAGTTAATCACAAGTGATCCCTGTCACTATGTTTTTTCCCAACATTCAGCTTGGAATATGTGTCCCATGACCTTGGTTATTATTTTTCCTTTATTAACTTTATTACTTGGATTTTTAATCTGGGGTTGTTATCGAGCCCTCCCCCTTAGTGGAACACCATCCTCGGTGTTCAAAGACAGCTAAAACCAGCAAGACCATAAAAATTCAAAACATACTACCCAAGGAGATTTATAACTTAGCTAGTTGTAGTACCTACAATGAACAACCTGTTGAAAAGAAAACCAACATGACAAACATAGAAACATGACAACTATACTGCTTATTGGAGCTTTATAACACAACTCATGGTGATATTTACATCCATCTACATATACACATATCCCAAAATTTCTTTGCCTTAACTAACAAACAGTGAAGTATACATATCTTGCATCTGATCAGCCATCTCCCATGTAGCTTCATCGGGCCAAAAGTGCTTCCACCGCACTTTAACTTTTTCTATTACTCAGTTTCAAATCATGGGAATATTTCTATGCAAAATGAACTGAGGTTCTAGCGGGAATTCTCCTTCTGGTTCCACCTACAATATAGACCAATCAATAACATGATCAACATCTTTCACATATCTTTTAAGCAATGGAACACGGAAAACATCATGGAATTTCACTATCGAGGGTAGTGCAAGTCGATAGGACACTGGTCCAATCCTTTCAAGGATCTTGAAAGGTATAAAATACAGAGGTGATAGCTTTGCACATGGCCCAATCCTCAAGGAGCTCTTCTTGGGCTTGTTGTGCAAGTACACATGTTCCCCAACCTGAAACTCCTTAAACAACATGTGTTGATCTGCATAAATTTTCTACATGTCCTATGTTGCCTTTAGATTCTTCTTGATTACCTGCATTTCTTATTCCATCTTTGCCAACATGTGTTAGGACTCTGGACACCATATATCTCCACAATGGTATGATATTGTCCACTTTGGGCCTAAGCCCTCATGGATTTGTTTTTGGGCTTTACCCCAAAAGGCCTCATACCAATGGAGATATTTGACGATCCTTATATACCCATGATCCTCCCCACTTCTAGTCAATGTGGGACTTTGGTCGTATACCCAATAATCCTCCCCTCGAACAAAGGACCATCGAGCCTCCCCTCAAATGATTATCCATACGTCCACTCTCTATCAACCAGGATTCTTCGCTCCAATGCGTTGGAAACACATGCCTTACATGGAAGCACCACCTACCTCGAGAGCTTGCTCTATCCCAGGTTAACTCCTCTTCACCATGTTGGGACCAGGACATGTCCGTGAAGAATCTGGAGCACACCGCCTATCTAACCGAGCTCATCCACAGACCCCATCATGATATTACCCGGGCCCACCACCTTCGTTCGGCATTCTGAGGATTCATCCACTTTGCTAACTTCGGGGCATGGCTCTGATACCACTTGTTAGGACTCTAGACACCACATATCTCCACAATGGTATGATATTGTCCACTTTGGGCCTAAGCCCTCATGGATTTGTTTTTGGGCTTTACCCCAAAAGGCCTCATACCAA
>Ga0181464_1001412_pt1 | contig 12063 bp, 8 predicted proteins | sample InSIn2gowninarea_FD_119074 | JGI IMG/M metagenome (GOLD analysis project Ga0181464, IMG submission 119074) | Clean room microbial communities from NASA Spacecraft Assembly Facility at Jet Propulsion Laboratory, Pasadena, California, USA -... ...
ATTCTAACAACTGAAAAGTAAATGCTCAGCTATTGAGATTATTTATATACATTCCTACTTATGCACAGAGCTTAATTTAGTTAAGCATGTTCAACCCTCCAATGGAGCCAGGCCAACATTAGAGTACTGGACCATATGCCTTCACACTATTGAAAAATAAAAATTAAAGAAGGCATGCACCATAAAAATTTTGCAAATGAAAAGCTTGATGCATGCTCTATACACAACCTCTGTTGCTGATCAAGGAATATGCCCATGTACTCAACTACAGGGTCATGGAATGAACAATGAAAGTTTACAATTGCCTTAATTTCATAAGCAGTCTGCTAACCAATATCCTTTTGTCCAAGGCAGCCACAAACACATTTTAGCTCCTCAATTTCAACTTTTTCAAGAAAAATTGGTTGTTAATCTTTTTCTGCCCATTTTTCAATGGGGCACCTGTCTTGAAAATCTACAACAAAATCTTCATTGTGAGAACTATAAGAGTCATAGATTGGAGGGTTGAACATACTTAACTAAATTAAGCTCTGTGCATAAGTAGGAATGTATATAAATAATCTCAATAGCTGAGCATTTACTTTTCAGTTGTTAGAATTTTTATTTCTGCATTTTAGATTGAGGAGGAAAGTCCCATGGAGAATTTTCTGATTACAAAGATTCATTTATTACTAACTCCATGCCCAATGGTGAAGGATACTAGTATGCACGTTCTTAGAACCTTGCCAGTAAGGCATTGTCCCTAGTAGGATCCATTATTGTCACTCACTACTTTATCAGTCATCAGTTTCTTCAAATGCCAAATAGTAGTGAGGTTTGATTCTAATTTTTGGGCCACATAAGCTATCAAAGCTTAATCATACCCTCTCCATTTCCTAGTGGTTAGAAAGAGCTTTCCAACGGTATATGGAAGTCCAAAAATGGACTCTTGGAGTAGAGGTTAAATAATTTTGAAGATTACCCTTGTAAAGCCCAGCAAGTAAAGGAAAAAACAACAAAGGAGCAAGAAAAATCGTAGTCTCACATATTGGTGACCCCGCAGACCCTGTAGTCCTGCAATCTCGCAATCCCACAGTTCCGCAGTCCCGTAGTCCTGCGGTCCTGCGATCCCACAGTGCCACAGTCCCACGATCCCGCAGTCCTGCAGTCCCACAGTCCTGCGATCCTGCAGTCCCACGATCCTGCAGTCCAGCAATCCTGCATCCCACAGGTCCCAAGGCATATACTTAAGGTTATCAGTGATTCATATTTTCAAACGCCAATATCGCATCCCGCAGTCCCGTGATATCAGTGATCGACGATTGGCAGGGTTTTGAACTTAAAAGACATGTAAACCATCAATCTTGTGATATAGCAGTACATCACTGGGGAGGCAGAAAAATCGTTTACAAAGGAAAAACATGAAAAAACCAAGGTTGGGTGCCCCCCTCTCTCTCCTCCACATGGCATAGGCATATCGACGATGGGAAATCCCACATCTCGTAATCCCGCATTATCGACAATCGCAGGAATAGAAGAGCTACCTCACCGAACACCTTGCAGGGTTGCGATTTTGCGATTTAGTATAAGATCGTCAGGGAAGGCCAAATTATTTAACAAAGGAAACCCATGCAAAAGTAGGGTTGGGCATGCCTTTTTCTCTCTCCTCCAGGGGGCCACATGGCAACATATGATTGGTCCTCAGAGCTGACATGGCAGCCGACGTCATCAATGATGGCATAGTACAGAGGACACGTGGTATTACAGATGTTGACATGGAAAATGACATGTGTCACTTAGTTTTGGCATTTTCAAGGGTCCTATAGGTCCATTTCTAGGTGACACGTGTCACCACTCACAAGGTGACACATGGAAATAATGACGTCACCCCAATGATAGGCGATCACAGCTGCATAGGGGAGAAACTTAAGGAAAAGTGCATTCAGCGTTGAGATGCGAGATTCCGAGTAACAAAGAAAAGGGAACCTGGATGTGATGTTTCATAGGTCATATTTCATAAAGATTTCGTGTTGGGTATATCAGCCGATGTAGTGTAAGGGGCTATCAAAGGCATTTCAAGTTATAAAGGAAAAAGTCCCTGAGAAACATTTGAAAGCCCTAGTGCCGGAAGGGCTAAGCTCTTGGTTCAAGCCCCTAATCACATGAAGGAAGAAGCACAAAGGGGATAAAAGGTTAATGGATTAAAGGGAAGTTAGGCTCGCCTGTTTCATGGTGTTCCTGTGTTTAAAATCCCACACTCAGAGGTCATCCTTATTACATCATAGTACACAACACCAGGCTTTTCAAAGCTCCGGTAGTGTCTAGTAGAGTTTTAATGGGTAGATGGGACGACAGCTAAAGACTTAAATGGAGGATGCTGCAGTAATGGGTAGATGGGACGACAGCTAAAGACTTAAATGGAGGATGCTGCAGCAATGGAGTAGTACACGAGGCTCAGGAAGATTAATGGCTCAGCATGAGCACCATCCCTCTACACAGAAAAGGACCGCTTGGGCACATACCTTTCCCACTCCACTCCCTACTCCACGGAATAGGTCATTTGCGTAGTAAAGGTAGAAGGGACAGGAAACCAGCTCCACAACACAAGGACGCACGAATACTAAGACTCAGTCTAATCAAAAGCTTTCACAAGAACTGCAAAGGACCCCTTCCTCCATTCTTCCTCCTGTTTCTTTTTGAATTTATGTAGTTTTCTATTTCCAAGAAGGGATTTGATCCCAATTGTAATCTTTAGGTAGCAGAGCCTTACATTGGTCAAGACAACTAGTCTAGCAGATAGTTGGTGCTCTAGCTCAGATTTTGTGATTGTAATTCAAGCTCTCCCCCTTTTCTTATAAATACGGGGAAGAAATATTATACAGAGGTTCGACAATTTATCACCCGCAGGGTATGAGTTCTGTGATGCCATCTGGTTCTAATATGTTTATTCATGGGGGATTCACTGATATCATGTTGAATGTATGGACTGGTTATTTGGACCCTTTGAGATAAATGGTGTTTCCCTGTTGATTCTGTTATCTCAAAATCAGGCCCTAATAGGCTACTATGATCAGGTACACTTTAGGTAACTATTTCAAACCTACTTTAGGCTGAGGCTTAGCCTCCCCAACCTGAGAGGGCTCTCTCACAAGATTAAAGATTTGGATAATGAATAAGATGGCTAACTCTTGTGAAACAAAGGTAAAATGTGAGTGGTGGAAACACAATTAGAAACTATCCATTGGGCTTATGGAGTCAACATCATTTCAGTATAACAATGGTATCAACCTTACATAGAAGTCAGGGCATTCAGGATTCAACACATTTAGAACATACCAGAAACATATAGGACTACACAGTCTATGAATGTATACAAGAAATTAGAGCACCATGAGTGAGTTCTAAGTGATTACACATTCATACTACTACAAATATGGGAAAAGAACAATACAACACATTCTGAACATCGAATCCCTCCTGAGTCCTGAGAAGCAAAGCCAATCTTGTATTACTAAAACAGAGTCTTTACATAAAGCCAAATATCAGAGCTTTTCTAAATCATTTTCCAACCCCTAATACATTAGTTCTTCTCCCATATATAGAGTTCATGTAGATTCCTTCCTCCAGCATGAGAGGAATTCTAATTCCTCCTAATTTGACACCTATTGACACTTAAAACTAACTATTTAATACAAAGGACAGCTAACTAGGAGTCCTAGAGACCTAATACAACTAGGAGTGTAACTCATTATGATTACAACAACCTTATCTAAACATTTAAAACATTCTTTGACACCTAAAACTCCATGAAGTCGAATTTGAAGGTGATCATAACCTTCCAGCTGGCCCTTGATGACTCATCCTTTTGCTGTTCCTAGAAACTAGGAGACTGTCCCTTGCTCTGTTCTAGCTGAAAAATAGGTCTTGGGACAGAGCTCATAACTTCTCATAAAAACTGTATTTGGAAGAACTGAAGGAGGCTTTTATGAACCAATGCATGATGAACATCAACCTCTCTTGTTGTTTTGAAACATCTTTCCTACCACCCAGAATGAGTCTTTGAAAAACAAGTGTAAAAATATGCTTGTGAAAAACTGCACTTACAGTAGTTTCGTAGTGCAAGTTTGATCATTAATTTCTCTCAAATGATAATGGATTTGAATAAAGTGGAAGAAAAAACTCTTTCACTTTTCAGAGATGAGTTTTTAACTGCTTGGTAATCCCCTTGTAAGTTGACTACTCTTTTCATAACATAAAACTTTGGAGTTCATAAAAGTCTTTCCTTTCCTTGTTTTGCCTTTGCTTGATGTTTATACCTTGTAAGTAATCCCTTTCAGCTGCCCATCCTAAAAAATATATCCTTTTGTCTTACAAAAATGGTCCATCAAATCACAATATGCAGCTACAGCAGTTTCGTAGTGCACTACGAAACTTCTGTGCATTAGGCATCACTTACAGTAGTTTTGTAGCATGCTACGAAACTGCTGTGTAATTTCAAAACACAGCTTTAAGACCAAAATTTAACCTTTTTGAGTCTTTCTTTTTCTTGAAATGGCTTTCTCCACATGTCATGAAGCTTGTTCAAATATGAATATAATAAACACCATTCTTCCAGGAAAACTTTCAAAATGAAATCTATATCAAAATTTAGGATTACCTTACTTGCTTTGCTTGAGCCTTCAAAGAACTCTGATGTATGCTGACCCTGAGTTTTCCAAGTGCTTCTTATGCATGAAAGGAGCATGAGAATAACCAAGACGAATTCTCCCTTACCTTATCCTTTTCCTTTGAAATCTTTTCAGTGATAACAGTGGCTCTACTTGGGATAGTGTGCCCTTGTGGTACACTAAGAACTCGCAGGTCCAGTGCCTTATCCTCTTATGATAAACGGAAATTTGTTTGACGAGCATCCCCTTTAAGCTTCTTGGGCCTTCACCTCAGGCTTAAGCTTGATGATCACTATAGGAGAAAGAAATCTATATCTACTGAAAAATGCTCAGTCAACCTTGAGCTTATTTGCATTTTCCTACCTACCTACTAGCTGCAATTTCCACTTTAGGTCAAGCAACATGATATTTCCAATAAAGCCAATGAATTGTCCTTTATGATATGGGAGGCTCTTGACTGCATTCAACCTCAAAATAACCATGATAGTGAGATGACCAAATCAACTTATAATGTATATGATCTTCATAATGCAAATGAAAATGAAATACTGATGTGAAAAACTTTGCCATGTATTCATTTATAGGGTCAAATAAAACATGGTTATTTCAATAATCATCATAAAATTCTATCTCTTTAGACAACTGATCCTCAGCCACACAAAATTCCTTTGATGTGCTATCCAATTTCCTTCTGCATGATTCCCATAGACAATATAATTTTCTTCATTATAAAGATCATTCATTGATGCAAGCTGCTACAAGGAATTTCAAAAATGAACAACCTTTTCCTCTGCCTGAGGGTTATAAAAAATTTCTTCTAGTATTTCTTCTTGGTGTTTGTAATCATTTTCATACTCATTGTGATCAAAATCTTGGCAAGTTTATTGCATCTTCTCATTTGTATCAAAGGATGAAACATGGTTTTCATAAGTAAACCACTACTGATCTTCATGCTGCATTTCATGAGATTTTATACTTTCTTCTTGGTGTTGAAATGCATTGTTATGAAGAGCCTATAAAATTTCTTCATCCATAAATTCATCATCATCATAACAATCCTCCAAGTATTGAATAAGACTTAAAGAATGTCTACAACAATCTTTGAGCAACAATAAGGAAGGATGACATTCTTTATACATCTCATAGAATTCATCATGAAAATTAGCAAGCGAATATATTGAACCATTTTCCAAACTTTTATATCAAGACCATGCTTTTCCTTCTAAAGTGGTCATAAACATCCTCATGAGACAATCCTCAGGAAACTGAACCTTAAGATTGCGTAGATGCATATGAAACCTAACCAAATGAAGAGCAGCATTGTCTTTCCTTTCATCTTTGAATATCGGAAGATCCTCTAACCAATCAACCTTTGGCATATGATTTGGAAAACTAGGGATATGAGACCGATTCATAGGAGCATACCTAGCATTCATTCTTGTAGCGGAACTCATCTTGAAACTTCATCAAGCTACTGATCTTCTAGCAGTGGAGTCACCTTCCAATTTCTTATTCGATGTGTGGAGTCGCCAAGGTAGTTTGTAGCCTAAAAAACTTTCTGAGCTCCTGCTACCTTCAGAAGTTCAGCTTCTTGATTTCAGGAATGAATAATCTTCAGACTCCCGGCAGACGCACCAAAATGTTATCTCAAAATTAGGCCCTAATAGGCTATTGTGATCAGGAAGACTTTAGGTAACTATTTCAAACCTACTTTAGGCTAAGGCTTAGCCTCCCCAACCTGAGAGGGCTCTCTCACGAGATTAAATATTTGGATAATGAATAAGATGGCTAACTCTTATGAAACAAAGGTAAAATGTGAGTGGTCGAAACATAATTAGAAACTATCCATTGGGCTTATGGATTCAACATCATTTCAGCATAACAATGGTATCAACCTTACATAGAGGTCAGGGCATTCAGGATTCAACACATTTAGAACATACCATAAACATATAGGACTACACAGTCTATGAATGTATACAGGAAATTAGAGCACCATGAGTGAGTTCTAAGTGATTACACATTCATACTGCTGCAAATATGGGAAAAGAACAATACACCACATTTTGAACATCGAATCCCTCCTGAGTCCTGAGAAGCAAAGCCAATCTTGTATTACTAAAACAGAGTCTTTACATAAAGCCAAATATTAGAGCTTTTCTAAATCATTTTCCAACCCCTAATACATTAGTTCTTCTCCCATATATAGAGTTCATGTAGATTCCTTCCTCCAGCATGAGGGGAATTCGAATTCCTCCTAATTTGACACCTATTGACACTTAAAACTAACTATTTAATACAAAGGACAGCTAACTTGGAGTCCTAGAGACCTAATACAACTAGGAGTGTAAGTCATTATGATTACAACAACCTTATCTAAACATTTAAAACATTCTTTGACACCTAAAACTCGTAACTCATTATGATTACAACAACCTTATCTAAAAATTTAAAACATTCTTTGACACCTAAAACTCCATGAAGTCGAATTTTATGGTGCTCATAACCTTCCAGCTGGCCCTTGATGACTCATCCTTTTGTTGTTCCTAGAAACTAGGAGACTGTCCCTTGCTCTATTCTGGCTAAAAAATAGGTCTTGGGACAGAGCTCATAACTTCTCATAAAAACTGTATTTGGAAAAACTGAAGGAGGCTTTTGTGAACCAATGCATGCTAAACAACAACGTCTCTTATTTTTTTGAAACATCTTTCCTACCACCCAGAATGAGTCTTTGAAAAACAGGTGTAAAAATATGCTTGTGAAAAACTGCACTTATTGTTGTTTCGTAGCGCAAGTTTAATCATTAATTTCTCTCAAATTATAATGGATTTGAATAAAGTGGAAGAGGTTTTTGTAATTCAGAATCGTAGGAATGAAAACCTCTTTCACTTTTCAGAGATGAGTTTTTAATTGCTTGGTAATCCCCTTGTAAGTCGACTGCTATTTTCATAACATAAAACTTTGGAGTTCATAAAAGTCCTTCCTTTCCTTGTTTTGCCTTTGCTTGATGTCTATACCTTGTAAGTAATCCCTTTCAGCTGCCCATCCTCAAAAATATATCCTTTTGGCTTACAAAAATGGTCCATCAAATCACAATATGCAGCTACAACAGTTTCGTAGCGCACTACGAAACTGTTGTGCATTAGGCATCACTTACAGTAGTTTCGTAGCGCGCTACGAAACTGCTATGTAATTTCAAAACACAGCTTTAAGACCAAAATTTAACCTTTTTGAGTCTTTCTTTTTCTTGAAATGGCTTTCTCCACATGTCATGAAGCTTGTTCAAAACTGAATATAATAAACACCATTCTTCCAGGAAAACTTTCAAAATGTAATCTATATCAAAATTTAGGATTACCTTACTTGCCTTGCTTGAGCCTTCAAAGAACTCTGATGTATGCTGACCCTGAGTTTACCAAGTGCTTCTTATGCATGAAAGGAGCATGAGAATAACCAAGACCAATTCTCCCTTACCTTATCCTTTTCCTTTGAAATATTTTCAGTGATAACAGATTCCAAGCATGATTAATGTGAATCATGTTCCTCTCGGTATCTCATTTCATCTGTGTTTTTCTTCCTTTGAAATAGTATAATGAATGCAGTAGGTTCCTCTTAAATATATGGATTTATATTAGCTTCTCATAGAAGACAATACCAATGCTTTTCACAGACCTATATGTGTTATTCACTAGCATTGTAGTACCTGTAAAATTACAAATTTACTTGTGCATTTGATTAACCCGTAGGACTTGTATTAGTCCAAATCTACATTAGTTTTGGGTAGAGAATGATACCCATGTCATGTTTTATCTAAAACCTTCTTTTGCACTTCTCTATTTCTATCATTTCACCGAAAAACCATGGTTTACGATTCTGTGTTGTTTACAACCCTATCCATTGAATTCCACTTTCTACAGGAACATCGCTGCCTAGGATTCTGTTTGTTATAGCCCTATGCTCTATTTCCTTCCTTCCTCTCCTTCTCTCCACCGTTACTACAACTTCAGTTTTAAGCTGTCTCATTTTCGTGTGTCGACCGCCAGAGGAAGAAGCCATTTCTCTTTGAGATTACCCCAATATACCCCCCGCATTTGGAACAATGAGTTGGCTTGAATCTACCTTAGTGAAGTCTTATTGAACCAAGCCCATCCTCTTACCTTTTTACGTGACAATAGGAGTGCTGCAAACCTGTCAGATATAACCTTTCATGCACTCCTCTATTTAAGATGTCCTAGGCACTAGTCTACAATCAACCCATAGGCTGTCTCTAGGAGGCTTTCTATCTCCCCTGATGTACATGTGCCACGAGGTGCTATATTTAGCTACAACATGTTCTAAAGCTCAATTTTGATGAGAGAATTGTGAAGACAGAGCCGATTTATGGGAAGTATGATAAAGTAGTGTTGGTTTACAATGATCTCTCATGATATTTCCAATTTTTGACCCTAAAATGTGAAGTCTACACTAAGCCAATAACGAAGGATGATGGGAGCATATCAATCAAAGTCAACATTGATTTTAGAGGAATCCAGTGGTCCAGATTTCTTAATTTGAGAAGTTTGCCTATGTTTGGCACCATTGGGGCCGCAATGCAATGCATAAAGTTGCTTGTCAGCAGAATTCATGGATGATCACTCTGGCTTGATAAAGAATATCCAGTTCATGCAGTGGACATTCAGAGGCTTATAGGATTATCAACGACTGGAAATACTAAATCAACTGCATTCCAGACAACCTCCAAGCAAGCGAAGAAGATAGGAAATGATAATTATTACAACAAGTATGACACCCAGAGAGGAGGCAAGGGAGCTCTAATAGGTCCTATCAACACCCCAAACATTAAGTTCACATGATACTTCATTGTGAGGAAGCTCATGTGCCATTTTTATAGGAATAAGTGCACGCTTGATACAATTTCGGTTGTGGAACACTGTGTAGAAGGCGCATAGCTAAACTGGTGTGCCTTCCTACTCCAAGAACTATTTGAAGCCTACAAAGACATCTATAAGTGGGCGACTCATTTCATTTATGGACACATTGTCATTGCCCTGACTATGTGGAAATGGTGCCCACTAGAGGGTCAGGAGTTGGCCTCTATCGCAGAAGATCAACCTCTTACCCTCAGGGACACGCCTTAGCAAGCCTTGGGGGAAAAACAATAAGGAAATTAATGAGGCTTCCTTCATTGGATGGTACAAGAAAATGTTGGAAGTCGTAAAGGATACAAAAAGGATCCCGAAGTTACTACTTGATGATTACTCGTTGGAAATATGGTTTGGTATTAGTCAGGACAACACTTGGATAAGGTTTCATTGTGTCCACCCCCATAGATTCAATATGAGACCCCATAATTTAATGATGACTTTCAAAGCATTCCATATAGAGATTGCCTCATGGTCAGGCATTGTGGAGGAAGTTCAAGAAGGAAAACACATCTATTTATTTGAAGGGATGATGCCCCAACCACTACCTGGAGAAATGCATGCGGAATCAAGGAAGCAGTTAGCCGAGGAGGAGCTGCAACCCATCATCAAGAAGATTCATAAGAAAATGAGCTCTCTAAAGGAAACCATCATCAACGTCAAAGTCTCAATAGGTTCGTTTCCCACCTTTGCTGAATTTCAAGGTTCAAGTCAACAGGATCCATTGATTACTATTCTCTAGTTGCTAACTTCTAGTGGTAGGGAACCATTCCCAGTCTAAGCCTACCATCCCAAAGCCCTATGGTTTAAAGGCTACAAAACCTCTTTTTGGGACCAAAAAGAAACAAACAACCCCTGCTAGTCACATTGTAGATCTTACACTTGAAGAAACCAAATCCTATACTGCATCACTCATTGTTGAAGAAATTGCACCCTCCACCTCAGTTTCATCACATAGTTTGCACAACCCATCATTGCATATAGCTTCCACATCCGCCACAATTTCAGACACCATATCTTTTGGAACAATGATGGGAATGGAAATGGACATGGATATTGATTCTCCTATCTAGTCCATCACAACAGTTTCCAGCGCAGAAGTTACCCCCACTTCCACGTTGTATTTATTATTGAGTCGGGTCCACTAATGTTCATTGGAACAATCATTACCCAACCACTCACCACCGTTATCCATCCAGTATCATTACCACTTCATCCTTTTCCTTCAATTCCAACCCTCCCTATTTCCATCCACACCACTCCACCATCGATCAAAAATTCATAGTAGGCTACATCACCCCACAGACATTCAAAGATGTCTATCACCAGTGGGCAACCCCTACAAAGTCAGTTTCCAGAACCCTCCAGCATGAACCAAGAGGATCTCCAAGGCTGGTCCTTAACCCAATTATTTAATCTTATTCAACTAGCCGCATGCCCAGCAGAGGCTTTGCACAATGATATAACTGCAGAGCATGAAGAGAAACAACAATAGATTCTCGCACTCACATTAAATGAGATTAGCCATACCAAGAAAAGCAACATCTTGAGGGGAATCTAAAGCAAATCACCAAAAAATTCTAGGTACTATGGCCTTCCATCTCTGATGTCGTGCCCAATGCCTTAGAAGGCTTCTTAGCTTGCACATTGGTCGAATGCTACGACCATATCTAGGAAGCATGTCACAATTTAATTTATGCCAACCGTGAGCTCAAGAAAACCCTCATAACCACAAGAAGTGTGTTTTCGGACCCCACCACGATGTATGCAACTGAAATAGAACAAAAAATGGCCAACACAACCACCCTAAAAGACTCAATTATCAATGTTGTGGAAGATGCCCACACTCTCTTGAAACATGTTCACAATTGGTTGGACTGCCTTACAAATAAGAACCAATTGGTATACCCCCTTTGCAGCGAGGTTAATCAGCTACTCATTGATTCCAGGAACACCAAAGACAAGGATCAATGGAATAAGATTTGGGAAGATATATACACTCTGAAGGCCACATTCAGCTGATTGAAGATGAATCATCCAAAAGAAATAAAATACTTCAAGACCTGTGGCCACTGGTGTAAACACATTTGGAGATGTTGCAACAGCTCATTGATGACATCGATGCACATTGGAATTCTCTATCGATGGCATGACTGGCTCATCCAACATCTGATACTACAATTGAGTTCCCCAGCCAAGAATACACATAATTATGATAAACGACCATTGCCTTTGTCCCTAAGTTGGGGACTTCATTTGAAGAAACTAGCCAAAGGGAAGCAATGCAAGAAGCACCAGTCGAAGCACTAGTAATAAAAGTGGCAAGAGCACCAACAACATCGGGGAAATATTGACTCAAGTATGAGTCAATGGACTATGGTCAGGGCATGTTGGGGCCTTCATTTTTGAAGGCATTAAGAATTTTTGGCGATGAATCAGAAGGCTAACGACAAGTGGTGGAGATGGCCGTTGGAAATTTACGAGAGTAATAGCTA
>Ga0181464_1001415_pt1 | contig 12057 bp, 15 predicted proteins | sample InSIn2gowninarea_FD_119074 | JGI IMG/M metagenome (GOLD analysis project Ga0181464, IMG submission 119074) | Clean room microbial communities from NASA Spacecraft Assembly Facility at Jet Propulsion Laboratory, Pasadena, California, USA -... ...
CTGTGGTGTTGATTGATGATGTAATAACAGGTGGCTCAGGATTTGGTGCACATCCTCATGACAACATGGAGATAGTATCTATCCCTTTGGCGGGATCAATAGAGCATAAAGACAGCACCGGTACAGAAGCGGTAATTAATGAAAAGGATGTGCAGATAATGAGTGCAGGAACCGGAATACGACATTCTGAGTACAATCACCTAAAAGATAAAAGCACCAATTTTTTACAAATTTGGGTCTTGCCAAAAAAGAGAAACATTGCACCCCGGTATGATCAGAAGACATTTGATCCTGCCGCACGCATTAATCAATTTCAACTGGTAGTGGCGCCAGATAATGAAAATGCAGTCTGGATAAACCAGGATGCGTGGTTTTCACTCGCTAATCTCAAAAGCGGTTTCAATGCAACTTACAACCTGAAAAAAGCAGGAAATGGTGTGTATGTTTTTATCATAGATGGCAGCGTAACTATCAATGGAGAAGTATTGTTTAAACGTGATGCACTGGGTATTTGGGATGTAGATACCATTGACATTTTAGCAGGCACCAATGCAGAGATTTTATTAATAGATGTACCAATGGATATTTAATTAAAAAAACAATTTCATAACAATAAAAAAACAAAAACAATGGCAACGTACAAAATTGATGTAGACCACTCCGATGTAATGTTTAAGGTGAAACACCTGATGATTTCAACAGCAACAGGTATTTTCAAAAAGTTTGATGCAACGCTGGAAGTAAACGAAGAAGACTTAAGTGATGCACAGGTTACTTTTGAAGCAGATATAGACAGTATTGATACAAAAAATGAGCAGAGAGATGCTCACCTTAAAAGTGATGATTTTTTCAATGCTGAGCAATTTCCAAAAATGACTTTTAAGTCAACCAGCATACAAAAATCAGGTAGCGATGAGTTTACATTAGTCGGCGACTTGACCATACGTGATGTTACAAAACCAGTGGAACTAAAAGTAGAATACAACGGCAAAACCATAGATCCATGGGGAATGGAAAGAATGGGATTTGAAGTTTCGGGCAAAATAAACCGCAAAGAATTTGGCCTGAAGTGGAGCGCAGTAACCGAAGCCGGTGGAATAGTAGTGGCTGATGATGTTAAACTGGCGATGAACGTAGAAATGATAAAACAAGCCTAAATGCAAAAGGTTATTCATCGTGAAGCAAGCCGCCGTACAAAAAATTTTGACTTAGCTATTAAACAGGTTTTCTTTAAAGCCTTGAAGAGTGCAAGAAGCAGCTTGCGACACGAGGAATACATTATTGCAGCTGAAGAACTAAAGTTTTTGACAGATTTAAATTGACCCAAAACTGCGATCCATTTCTCGAATACAATATTTCCTATTCTTTTAACCATGAAAACAAATGTGTTTATATTTTTGTTTTTTTAGCACTTGAACAAGAATCTATAAGCACTGACAATGCAATTGGTAATGGAAAACAATAAATTTGTAATTGCAGCAAAACAGGAAAGCGGTTTTTAATATGGATTGAAACAGCAATAAATAAATTATAATACCATAAATAGCTTTACACCCAAAATAACGTGGTGCAAAAGGGAGCAGCAAAAAGTAATAGATAGAAAATGAATATTGAGATTGTATCCGGAAGTCCAAGAAAGGAAAGTGTGACCTTTAGGCTGGCTCTTTTTTTACAAAAATACCTGCAGGAAACTACTACGCACAACATAGATATTATTGACGTAAGAGAATGGAATATACCTACGCTACAGGAAATTATTTACACTTCTATCGATAATACGCCTAACCAGTTGAAACCACTGGCCAAAAAGATGTTTGGGGCAAATGCTTTCATCATTGTTACACCCGAATACAATGGCAGCTACACTCCGGCAATGAAAAATTTATTTGATCATTTTCCCAAACAGATGCACAAGACTTTTGGAATTGTTACGGCATCTACCGGCTCTTTGGGTGGTATGCGTGCAAGCCAGCAATTGCTGCTTTTGGCGCTTGCTTTATTCGGTATTCCCAGCCCTTATATGCTGATTACACCAACTATTGACAAAAAGTTTGATAAGGAAGGTAACCTTCTTGACCAGTCATTTCACAATACTATTCATAATTTTGCCACCGAATTTTTGTGGCTGGCAGAGCGCGTTGCCGCCGGACAGGTTTAATTAACCTTGCTTTTTACGGCGGAGTTGTACCTTCGTTTCTTTTTTTATACTACCATGAGCGATGACATAAAACATGAATGCGGTCTGACATTCATTCGTCTGAGAAAACCCTTCTCGTATTTTTTACAGAAGTACGGTACTGTAATGTACGGTCTCAACAAGTTGTACCTGCTGATGGAAAAGCAGCACAACCGCGGACAAGACGGTGCCGGAATGGCCGCCGTGAAACTGAACGTAGAACCTGGATATCCTTTTCTGCATAGAATAAGAAGTGTTGCGCCACAATCTATTGCCGACTTGTTTAGCACCATTGGTAAAGAAGTGGCTGAACTCGAAAAATTTCAGCCTAAAATAAAACAACATCCCGGCCTCTTAAAAGGCCATTTGCCTTTTTTGGGTGAGTTGTTATTGGGCCATCTCCGATATGGAACGCAGGGCAAAAACAATGTTGATTTTTGCCATCCTTTTATACGCCGCGACGTGGCTCCGGTCCGCAACCTGGCCCTTGCCGGTAATTTTAACCTGGTAAATACCGACGAGCTTTTCGACCATATCAATTTTGATCCAGGCACTTTTTCAAAGCAAAGCGATCTGGCAGCAATGATGGAAGTTATTCATCATTATATGGTTGCAGCCGATGGCGAAAATCCCGAACACCTTGACCTGAAATCTGTCTTGCGCAAATCCGCCTCACTGTTTGATGGTGGCTATACAATAGGTGGTTTAGTCGGAAATGGCGACAGTTTTGTACTGAGAGATGCCCACGGCATCAGGCCCGCGTACTATTATATAAATGATGAAGTATTTGTTGCCGCAAGTGAAAGAGCAGCTATCCGCACCACCTTTAACGTCGGTGAAAATGAAGTGCATGAATTAATGCCCGGAAATGCATTGATGGTAAGTTCGCATGGCGAATACTCGGTAGAACAGGTATTAGAAGTAAAAGAAAGAAGAGCATGTAGCTTTGAGCGAATATATTTCTCCAGGGGAAGTGATGAAAAAATTTACCGTGAAAGAATAGCATTGGGTCATCACCTTAGCAAACCTGTGCTGGAGGCAATCAACTATGACCTTAAAAATACCATTTTCTCTTACATACCCAATACCGCAGAAATTGCTTATTACGGCATGTGCAAGGGAATGGAAGACTACCTGAATAAGATAAAAGTACAACGTATCTTAAGCTGGGGCGACGATATAAATGAAGAGAAGCTGGCTACGATGATCAATCGTAAAATACGCCAGGAAAAAATTGCTATCAAAGACGTAAAGCTGCGGACTTTCATTACCGAAGATGTTAGCCGCAACGAAATGGTGCAACACGTGTACGACATTACTTATGGCACCCTTCGCAAAGATGAAGATACTTTAGTAGTCATCGACGACTCAATAGTAAGAGGCACTACCCTAAAAGAAAGTATTGTAAAAATGCTTTCAAGACTGGGGCCTAAAAGGATTATCGTTGTATCATCGGCTCCGCAGATCCGATATCCTGATTGTTATGGCATCGACATGAGCAAGCTGGGCGATTTTATCGCATTCAAAGCTGCCGTTGCCTTGCTGAAAGAAAACAATATGGATAATCTGCTCGATGAACTGTATTGCAAGTGTAAAGAACTAAACCGCAGGAACGAATTACATACGGTAAATCTGGTACGACAGGTCTACAAACCTTTTACCACAGAGCAGATTTCAAAAAAAATTGCCGACCTGATAACTCCTCCCGATATCGATTTTCCTGTTGAAGTAATTTACCAGACTATTGAAGATTTGCACGCCAGTTGCCCCACTAATAACGGCGATTGGTATTTCACCGGCAATTACCCCACGCCCGGAGGTAATAAGGTGGTCAATAAAGCATTTTTAAACTATATGGAAGGAAATAATACGAGGGGCTATTAAGCCTGTTTAGAAGTTATTATTGCCACTAATACCGCTTATGAAGTTATTACTACTTATTCGTCATGCCAAAAGTAGCTGGAACTTTTCTGTTGATGACTTTGACCGGCCTTTAAACGAAAGAGGTTTACACGACGCCCCAGCTATGGCAAAACGTCTGGTAAAAAAAAACATAAAAATAGATGCATTTGTAAGCAGCCCTGCAAAACGAGCCTTGACTACAGCCACTTTTTTTGCCGAAGCTTATGACAAAAAGCAAAAAGACATACTGGTAATTCCTTCATTATACGAACCTAACCAGGTCGCGTTTTTCGATGCAATAGAGCAATTAGACGACAATCTTCAGACCGTTGCTTTGTTTTCTCACAATCCCGGCATTACAGCATTTGCCAATAAACTCACCGCCACATCCATCGACGACATGCCTACCTGTGCCATATTTGCCATACAAATTGACATAAAAAAATGGAGCGATTTTGCTCTGTCTGACAAGCAATTCTGGTTCTTCGATTACCCCAAAGCCTAAGTTTATCGCAGCAAGCTCACTTGCAAAAGTATTTTTTTGTAGCAAGCATTTAAGCTATAATGTGGCATTGTTGTGTCACACTCTTCAACCTGTAAAATCTTTTATCATCTACCTGCAATTGCCAATGTTTTCAGCAACTATTCTAAATATTACAGTCGAAGCAGAAAAACAACAACTATATCGTGCGGCCCTTTGCTTCAGTTCCTTTGGTAAAAAGGAGCGATTGTACAAACTGGTGTAAGACTATTTTATATTCTTCCATTTCCATCTCCGGCAATTTGAATGTAAAGTTTTGAGCTTTTAGCAACTGTTCATCCAGCAAAAAATCATCCTGACTGGCTGCCAGACACCAGCTCTGTGCTTCAAGATGTTTTGCCAGATACTCCTGTTCTGTTTGCCCAGGTGTTGGTATCAGTATAGCGCTCTTTTGCAGCTTACAAATATCCATGACAGTTGTATAACCGCTTCGGCTTATTACCATATTGCTTTCAGAAAAAGCCTTTTGCAGTTCTTCGGCATTCAGATGGTTTTTTATGTCAATTTTTTCAGATGAAAGTAAGGTTTCTGATAAGTGTGGTAATCCGCGTACCACCATTGCCCGGCCCTTAAAATCTTTAAGTTGATTGAGCAAATTTTTCTCCAATATCGTTCTTTGTGGTTCAGGTCCCGAAATCACGATTAGCAAGTCAAACGTATAATCATTGCTATCAATTTTTTCAAAACGGCTTATACCGCCTAAGTATACAGTTTTTACAGCAGGAAATTTACCAGGATGTGAAAGTTCACCTGCTAAGTTTGGTTTTTCCTGCAGGTCTGGCACCCAACATTCATCGAAATTTGCTATTAGCTTGTAATTAAAAAATTGTAGTATCTTTTCAACCATTGCAAACGGTGCTTTTACCAGCAATTGATGTGTAATAAAAATAGATTTTACTTTATTATTGTACAATCCGTATCGGTTGTCTGATATGACTGCATCTATATTATTCGTTGCAATAAAACTTTTCAGCCATTTTTTCTCCTTTTGAATAGAAAGAAGAATCTTTGGCAGTTGAGCAATAATTTTTACAGAAAAAAACCGTTTATCGCTGGCGTACTGTACACGATAACCGGGCAGATGAACAAAACGTAGTAGTGGAAATTCTGTTTTTAGCAGTTTTTCCTGCGCTCCTTCTGCAGCAATTATTACTTTACAGCCCGTCTGAAGCAGGTATTTAACAGTGGGAATGCACCTGGTAGCATGACCAAGTCCCCAATCAAGTGGGGCAACAAGGATTGTAATGTTAATTTTTACTGTCACAGATAAAACTGCCCGTTTTTTGTACAAAAGAAATTATACTATTTATGAAAAAGAGAAACCAAATATCCGCATTATTGTTTTTTGTTCTGGCAATTACTTTAGCAGGTTGCTCAGGCGCTAAATCGGGCCGTGGTTGTGGATGCCCTATGGTACATAAAAAAGCAGTTGGATAGCCTTTTATCTTTTTTGCAGATAGTTGCATTATGCATTTTGATAAACAGAAATTATGAAGCCCTCCAATAGAGATTTACTGGTATTGACTAAAGACGTATCGATTGATAAAGTTCAGATGGAGCGTCAGGTAGAGCAGTTACATAAAATTTTAATAGCCGTAGAGTCAATGCAAAACTTTTGTACGGTAAATGAAATTATTGATTTTAACAGGTATAAGATTATTGACAATCCAGCCAGGATAGAGAGAATGATTAGTCAGAATAAGATTAAACCCTTTGTTTTTATCAGTAATAAAAATTGATAAAATCTAACCTGATAATAATAAAGCCTCTTTTTGTAAGAGGCTTTATTATTAAAACTATTTTTATTGCAATTTGCTGAGCGCTTCTTTCAGTTTTCCCAGCATTTCATCTATTTCTTCTTTTACACAAGTTCCCACACTTAGTCTATACCACGGTGATTGTTTCTCCGCTCCAAATGCATAGAAGGGAACAACTGCCAGTTTGGCTTCGCTCAACAAATAGTCAGTAACTTCTGACTGCGTTTCCAGTCTTTTGCCATCTTTAACCGTTTTGCCTGCAAGATCAAGCTTAATAGTCAGGTAAATGGCTGCTTGCGGAGAAACTGCATCTACCGCGTATCCTTCATTTTTCAGGTTAATAAAGCCTTCATAAATTCTTCTCAGCCTTTCTTCAATCTCTGCTTTAAAATGAACCAGGTACCGGTCTACATTTTCGGTTTGCAATAGGTATTTTGCGGTAGCTTTTTGCTCAGCCATTGGTGCCCATGCGCCTATATGACTTAGTATGGCTTTCATTTTTCCTATAATAAACGCTGGGCCAAGAGACCAGCCGACACGTACACCGGTAGCGGCAAAAACCTTGGAGATACCATCTACAAAAATGGTATATTCTTTCATTTCAGGCCGTAAGCTAACGGGGTTGAAATGCTGAATATCTCCGTAAGTTAGCGTCCAGTACATCTGGTCGTACATGACATACAATTTCTTGTCATTCTCACCGCGACTCTTATTTTCTACCAATACCAGGTCACAGATTTTTTCGAGTTCTTCTTTACTAAAAGTGGTTCCTGTAGGATTTTGAGGAGAGCAGAGGCATAATAAGGTAGCGCCTTTAAGATGCGGCTCTATGTCTGTAGCCAAAGGCATAAAGTTGTTCTCAGGTGTTGCTTCAATGAGGCAGTGTTGCGCCTCATTCATGTGTACATAATGATTATTGTTCCAGGAAGGAACTGCATAAATCACCTTATCACCTTTGTCAACAATAGCTTTGAAAATGGTATATATCAGCGGCCGTCCACCGGCTGCTATTAAAATTTCAGTATTGACATATTCCAGTCCTTCCCGTTGTTTAAGAAAGGTCGATACAGCATTTCTTAAATCAAGAATGCCGTCGGCAGGTGGGTAATTAGTAAAATGGTGTTTATAAGCATCTATTATCTCATTTTCCAGTTCTTGTGGTATTGGAAAAATGGAAGGGTTAAAATCGCCAATGGTAAAATTGTAAATTTTTTCTCCCTGGCGAATACGGTCACTTATTGCATTTCCCAGTTTTACGATTTCCGATCCTATTAAGGTTTCTGACAGGTGGCTTAATTTCATGGCGCAAAAATACTGGTTGAATGGCAATAAATTTTTAAGATCCTTTTCAAATACTTAAAAAATATTTAAAAAAATTGTGGTTTTACATTTGTTTGTATAAAGTAGGCACAAATAAAAAATGCTGCCTGTTTTCAACTATGGCAGCATTTAATAAGAAATGCAGGTAATGACTGTTGAGTATCCTTTAGCCTTTTTTCTGTTCTTGGTTATATTTTTTTTCTGCTTCTTTCGCCTTTTCAAAGTCAAGCACTACACCGTTTATACAATAACGTAGACCTGTAGGTGGTGGACCATCATCAAAAACATGTCCTAAATGCGACTTGCAACGACCACATTGTACTTCGGTGCGGTTCATACCATAGGTGTTATCAGGTGTATAGATAATTGCACTTTTGCTGATAGGTTCATAGAAACTGGGCCAGCCGCATCCGCTTTCAAATTTGGTATCACTTTTAAATAAAGCATTGCCACAGGCTGCACAGTAATAGGTACCCACCTCTCTCAGGTCTTCATATTTGCTCGACCACGGCCTTTCAGTACCTTTTTGACGGGCAACCTGGTAAACCTCTGGAGATAATATTTTTTTCCATTCCTGCTCGGTAAGATTGACTCTGTTACTGTCCGTTTTTGAATAGGCTGGATTATTTTTAGCAGACGAATCCATAGAAATAGTTTTATCGGTTTGAGAATAGCAACCGGTAGAAAGTGCGGTTGCCAATATGATAACAAGATATTTTTTCATAAATGATTTGTCAGTAAAAATACGTCTAACCAGTACGAATAGTTTTAATATTTTATATTTTTCGGTGTCATTAAATAACCATTAACAATCTGTACACAACAAAAGGAAATTAAACTGTTAAAGGAAATTAAAATGCCAACCCTTATATTTGCTACTCATTTATGGTAAGTTGCTAATGTTTAATATTATATTGTTTGGACCTCCAGGCAGCGGCAAGGGTACGCAAAGCGAAAAATTAATTAGTAAGTACGGATTAAAGCATTTATCTACCGGAGATATATTGAGACATGAAATAGCAAGCCTGACCCCATTGGGATTAGAGGCTAAAAATTTTATGGATAAAGGTCAGTTGGTGCCTGATGAAGTGGTTATTGGTATGATCAGTTCTGCCCTTGACAACAACCGTGGCATAGCAGGATTTTTGTTTGACGGCTTTCCCCGTACCGAGGCACAGTCAGAAGCTCTGGATAAACTTTTGAAACTGAAACAGACGGAAATAGGTGTTGTACTGGCTTTGCAGGTGAGCGAAGAAGAACTGGTGAAAAGATTGCTTAATCGCGGTCTTACCAGCGGAAGAACAGATGATAACAATGAAGAAGTAATAAGGGCGCGAATAGGGGAGTACCACAAAAAAACATCAGCCGTAGCAGATTACTATCACCGGTTTGATAAAGTTGTCAATATACCAGGTGAGGGTAGCGTAGACGAAATATTTAATAGCCTTTGCGCAGAAATAGACAAAAGAAAATAATTTTTACAATCGATACCAACTGCAGGGCCTTTCGAAAACCGAAAGGCTCTTTTTATGTGCGTTTGTCAACAACACCTGCAAAATCTAACCAGGAAGAAAGGCATCACCCCAGTTATGACTGCATAATCCATTATAATTATTCCTCCGTCAAAAGGACTGGTGAGACTATTCATTTTCATAATTTTCCTGGTTATCCAATTGTATTGTACTAAGGTATAATTGGTAAATTTATGGAAGGAAGAATAGGGGTAAAGAACTTGCAGATCCATTTGTAGCCATATCATCGAAATTAAGGCACAACAATTATAATAATAAAAAAAAGCAATTATGATTACAGAAGTCAAAGAGGGATATGTTAAGACGGAAAAAGAACATGGCATTACCACCATTGAATTTCATCATCATCAAAGTAATTCATTGCCTGGCAAACTGCTTGAAACACTGGCGCATACCATACATAGTGAAGGCGTAAATGCTGACACCAGAGTCATAATACTAAAATCTACAGGAGAAAAAATATTTTGTGCAGGTGCCTCATTTGATGAACTGGAATCTATAAATACAGAACAGGAAGGGCAACATTTCTTCAATGGATTTGCCAAAGTTATAAACGCTATGCGCAAAGCTCCACAGTTTATTATAGCACGAATTCATGGCAAATGTATAGGTGGTGGTGTAGGCATAGCGGCATCAGCAGATTATGCGATAGCTACTCATGGGGCAGATATAAAGCTCAGTGAGTTGGCAGTGGGCATAGGGCCGTTTGTAGTTGGCCCGGCAGTGCAACGAAAAATAGGATTATCGCCTTTTTCACAACTGGCAATAGATGCAGGCACGTGGAGATCAGCAGACTGGGCCCGAAGAAAAGGTTTATATGCAGAGCTTCATCCCGATGTTTTGGGTATGGACGATTCTATAGAAAGGTTGTCTTTTACACTTTCGCACAGCAATCCAGATGCTATGAGAGAACTTAAGAAGGTGTTTTGGAAAGGTACAGAAGACTGGGATGAACTACTTAAAGAAAGGGCAGCTATTAGTGGCAGGCTGATATTGAGTGAATACAGCAAAGAATTCATCAGAAAATTTAGGAATTAAATGAAGGACTGTCGGAAAGACCTTTAAAATAATGCTGTTTTTTGTTTAAAAGCATTGAGGGCGTTTACATTTCGATAGTTAATTTGGAAGCAGGATGTGTATTGATTGTGAGTCAAGAGCTTCGTGAGATGTCATAACATCACTGTGGTAAACTGAAAATATCAGGCAGAAAAATTACTTTTGCGGAATGAATATACCGGCCCAAACCGCAGATATTTTTGAATTGTTGAGCAAAGGACAGTTTATCTGCTCAAATAGTGTAGAAGACAGTAACCGAAAACTTTTTAATATTATTGACGACAATTTTGAGGAGTTATACGCTTATTTTTCTGCAATAGGTTTTAAGCTGGAAAAAGGCGATGAATATTTTTATTTTTCGCGCAAAGAACAACGGGCAGACCTGGAGCGAAAAATTGATCAAGTCTACCGCTGGATAGATGTACTTGATTTTTTTAAAACTTTCAATAACGGTTTTGGTCCGGGTTACCGGTTTACTGCCAGCGATGTTATCAGTCAGATGAAAGTAGATGCAAGCCTAAACGATAAATTACAAGGCATGCGTAAACTTGCCGGTGATGGCACCCATCGGGAAAGGGTGCAGCGGCTAATAGACGAGCTGGAAAAGTATGGGGTAATTGAGCTGGAAAATAATATTCTGCAAAACTTTTTTTCTCCTTACTGATACCGAGTTTCAGTGTATCGGCATTATAAAAAAACAGCACAGCCCGCAGCAATGTACTCTTACCAACGCCCTGCGTACCTATCAGGTGTACATTACCATTCACCATAACCTCGGCATAGCGAATAGTGGCACTATTTATAAAAACTACTTTATTAAGAAATCTCATGTTTGTCTCTCCTCAATATCAAGATATAAATTGGTTGTCCCCTGATTGTTTTAATCACATTAAAAACAGTCGGCAAAAGTAACTTTAATACGTGACAGGCGAAACTGCAGTAATTGTTAAGCGTAAAAGAAGAATTTTGTTACAGGCAATTCATCACCGATGATTCATTGTTGCGTCGCATTACGTTCGTCGACAAATCTTTGTGGAACGGCTTAAGCCACTTTTTACTTTATTTCATTAAATTTACAAAAAGGAGTTTTCATGGCTGAATATATCATAAAAACAAAAAATAAAAAAGGGGAAAAAGTAGTAAAGGCGTTTTTATCAAGTTTGGAAATTGATTTTTATACAGAGGCTCAGGAAGAAGAAGCATTGTATAATAAAATGCAAGTAGACAGAAAAACAAAGCTTCTCAGCCAGCCTGAAAAAGTTCATTTCATTGCCCAACTAAAATCTGCGAGGTGAGGATTGAAATACGAACTTCATTGTTAAAGCGAGTAAGAAGCTTTCTGCTGTAGTTCAAAATAAAATTGCCGAAACTATTGACCAAATAGCAGCAGCAAATGCAATTAAGGAAATTAGTAACTGCAAGAAATTAACAGGGTACCAAACGGCTTTTAGAATCAGGCTTGAATCTTATCGCACTGGTTTTTTCTATCAAAAAGGGGTTGTTGAATTAACAACAGTAATGCATCGAAAAGAAATTTACCGCTATTTTCCATAGTATTATCCCATCTCTCCTTTCACCTCCTCCGATATATAAATACTAACAATCAACTGTTCCAAATATTTGAAAGATGACAGCACTTTATACTGTTCGGTAATCTCATTTTCCAGCTCAATTACCCCATACTTTTCCAGCTCGTCTATTAGCCGCTGCACCCTTTCCCGATGGGTGCCATCACCGGCAAGTTTACGCATGCCTTGTAATTTATCGTTTAGG
>Ga0181464_1001309_pt2 | contig 12048 bp, 7 predicted proteins | sample InSIn2gowninarea_FD_119074 | JGI IMG/M metagenome (GOLD analysis project Ga0181464, IMG submission 119074) | Clean room microbial communities from NASA Spacecraft Assembly Facility at Jet Propulsion Laboratory, Pasadena, California, USA -... ...
CCTTTATCTTGCAGCTTGAGGATATTTGAGAGAAACAAATCATCATAAAGTGTAAAAATATGTTCGAGATTGTGTTGAGGAAATGTCCATTTCCAATGTTTTGAACATAATTTATTATCTAGCTACGAGTTCTCCAAATTCAAATATACTAGGACAAAAATAAATTTGTACTCATGCCCTAGCAAGAAATCCCTAAGATCGAGTTACTCCTAGCAATAGAAAGAAACAATGAGTTTGGTTTGCATGCTATTCTACATGCTCTTACATAAAACATATTGCATCATTACTAAGAGTTTCAAAGAGTGGAGTGGCACAACACGACCATCATGAGTTTCAAATTAGAGAAGTGAAATAGATAAGGCTTGGGCCATGTTTAAAGTAATGATTATAATGATTTATAAGTGAACCATTATGAACTTTTTCAGATTATCAGTGTTTCTTTTTGTTGACTCAATAAGATCAATGTCTTCTTGAATCTATTTTTCATTCTAAGAAGAGACTCCATCTAAGGTCAAATAAAAGAAGCGATAGAGGTAGCCAATTAAACCATCAACCATGCCATTTGTGGTGAGTGTAGTCCTATGCCTGTGCGTGGGGGCATATGATTTTAATTACTATTCCTTGATCCATGTAGAACCTGTGTTGATGGTGCCATGAAGAAACAAAAATGAATATCAATCTTGATCATCAACTATTTTACCATTTCTTGTGCACCCATTAATCTAAAGATATTCTCTGCTGGAAAGACTCAAAAATCCCAAGTGGACAGTTGATTCTGAAATAACTGAAGATGGAAAGTATTTTTTTTTTACCTATTATAGTAAGCCACAACCCTATGAATGAACTCTTTTATTGCGATCTCATTACTCTTCCTTAATGACTTGAAGGTTTTAAACTCCAACACTGGTCAATCAGTTTTGAGTTCGATTCGCATGGGCCATTGTTAAACCCAACCTGCCAAATGCGTGACTGAGAAGAAGAAATGGTGGGGATAGATGAGGCTGCGTCGAATGCCCTGTGTGATCACATAAGAAAGTAGGGATTTGAAGGCCGCCTATTCTCAGACATAATAATTTTGTTTCTCTCCAAAGAATACCTACTTCACAAGAGAATGCTCTCTTAGAGCTCCTATTTCTTATCATTGCTCTCTAGGCCTTGGAAAGAGAATGGGAAGGAGATGCTTCCTTTCCAAAAACTGATTGATAACTTTGAAGAATAGTATGATCTTGTTTCAAATGATGGTTTTGTGTTCACTTTCCAAACCAATATCGAAACTAGTTGGGGTAATGTGTTCGCTTCTTTTGGAGTATCTCTAGTGCCTACCTAGATCATGAAATGAGGCCACAAATTTTTCAAAGATATCTTTCCATTTCCAATGAGACCTAAATGAGTTTCTAGCACAACAAGCCTATCTAAAAACAAGATTGCAGTAAATTCAACAGGGACCTGTTGTCCACAAAAAACACCAAAGCTAGCAATTGTAGTGACACCATGAGACCTCTTGTGAGCACGTGTCTCATGGGAACTATTAAGAGTTCTCTTAACATTAGTTTCCTCAAGAAACATCTTAGCATGCGAATCAAGACCAAGTACCGCGTCAAACAATGATTTGGTTTCATCTGGGACCAAAGAAATTGCAACAAAAACAATTTTCTCAGGCTTACATTTGTCTGGTACAACCACTTCATAGTCTCCCTTTGCAATAGCTCATAGATCATCCAGCACATGGTTCAAAACATGTTCAAATGGAACCTCAATCATAGTGAGATAATCTGCATTTGCAAATAAGATTTCTCTGAGTTGTCGTTCCCACCTGGACCACTTTTTTCCGTAGGAACCCTTTGCGCAGTCCAGCTTTCCATGCCTATTAGTGTGAAGCTTATATAAATTCAGTCCTTCATCCAAGATACCTTTAATTGAATTAGGAAAATGATCCCTATTAGGATTCAACAGAGGCATCTTAACAAGCATGCCAAAATGTTCATGCATTTCTGTCTCAAATTCACTCCTACTCTTCCCCTCGTAGAGATTGTAAAACATGAGTAGAACATAGCCAATCATATCCAAACTACCTGGGTGGTTAACTAAATGAAGAAAACAAAACATGAAGAGTGATATAGCATCAATAGGAAAAGGATGTAGACATAAATCGCATAACCATCTTCCCTCCTAGGGAAATTGACAATATCGAATGACATAATTTTCCACACTGGTCCGATATCTTCTTGATTTTCCTGATGATATTTCTGCCAAATTTTCACCTCATCCCCAAGATTTTCTCTGTGATTGGACATATAAAGCATGAGATTCTAATCATAATGTTAACCATATTCCTAAAATATAGATTCGTGATGGTGGCAACTTCTGATAGTGATGCTCATATCAATATGTTTTCAATAAGGCTAAAGGAGCTAGATCCGATCACAGGGAAACTAATTATCAATCAACCCACTCAATCAATATAGTTATTCCACATCTAAGGTTAGGCTTCCGTTGTGGTCCTTTGTTCTAGAACTCTAATGTTCTCAAAAAGCTTCATATGTGGATGAACAATATTTAGGGAGGTTTGAAATAAAGGTTGAAGCATAATTCATATCATGCGAGTATGTGACTTTCATGGGGCATAGGTCATTCTTTAAAATCAAAGGTTAAAGGGGAGGGTAGAAAGAAGTAGCTAAACTTCAAAGTTGATTGATGCAGATAGTAATAAGGGGTAACTTCCACCTCTTAGAATGAAGCTCGAGGCAGACCTTGCATGCAGATATGAAACCAATGGCTATTCTTAATTCATTTATTTACGATAGCAAAAGGAAGCAAGTGGTGAGAAAAACCCATAAAAGGTAAGGTGCTGATTGTTACCACAAAATGCATGTAATTGATGCTACCCCCATAGGATAGCATTGGAATCCATAAGGGTTAGTTGCATTCAAGCAAGTTAATCCAATATGAGAAAGATATTCATCATTCCTATTTTCTAATCCTCACAATAAATGCTGAGGAGAGAATACTTATTAAAAGTAGAGAAAAAAAACATTGTTTATTCATTAAGCTATCTACTCTATGCTAATTAAAAATTAAAAAAATAGTTACATGTAGTCAAATAGCCAATTTAACCATCCTCGCAGAAATATTACAAATGTGTTATTTTTCATTTTCACAAATAATCATAATCGGAAATATAGACGAATGTGTGAAATCTATTGTTGAAACTCTACATTAACAAAATAAAAAGAAAAATTAAATACGTCTATCTTGGTGCTCGCTTGAAACCATTTTTTGATATATCTTTCATAGGCCCAACTTTTCTTGTTCTGATCATCTTGCAGTGCCTCATTTTCCTTGCCAACTTCTTTCTTGCTTAATTTTTCTTCATTGAATGTGTAGGATTTGTCATTTGTTGCTAAAGGAATAATGAAGTTCTGGACTGTTGTCAAGATCTCCTCTTCGTGAGAAGAGAATATCAAAACTTTCACAAGGATCTGAGCGAGTTGTTCCAAGCTGACACTCATAGTTAAACCATATTGTAAAAAGGGGTTCTTACAATACCCAAATCAACCTTAAAAAAAACTGAGAATCAAACTTGCTAACACACACAAAAACCTCTTCACAGTTGTGGAAATTGAAATTGCAGAAATTGAAAGTCACACTCACACTTTGCATGCTTTGTTTTAAATAAGGCTGACGTCTCACCTTAGAGTAACATGTTCCCAAGAAGAACATGGGAGTCTACACTCAAGTAGCTGATATGACCCCTTACCAGCACATACAAACACACTTACAGAAATTGGAAATTACGCTACCCTACACGCCCTTACCCATATTTCACCCCAGAATTAGGAGCATGATTAATCATATATGCATGAAAAAGAAATTGATATCTCAATCCCTCGTGTTTCCTTAGAAATAATGCGAAAATTTTAGGTGAAATATATGTCCTAATAATAGCATTGTAGTATAGTTGCTCAGCTATTTACTTGTCAATCCGGGGTACGTAAGCTAACAAAACACGTGCACTATATATGCAGGACTGAAGTAGAACTAATCTAGTCTAATCTACATTTTTGAAATCAACTTAATCTATGAATGGAGATTTGCATGAAAGAAAAGCATTAGAAAATGTGAAGAGTTAACAAAAAATGACATATGTGAGCTCACATCCATAAATCAATATTACAATAATCAAATGACAAAAATGAAAGCGTAACAGTGAAAGAATCTTAGACTAATCAATCTTCTTACAATTTCCAACTATCCTACCCTCCCTATGGAGAGGGAGCACTCTCCTTTATACATGAGAGTATTTGAAGATAAGATAAAAATGCATTAATTACATACCCACTATTCCCTCAACTACTCTCAACCACTTTACCGTTATTGCAAAATATAGTTCCTTCAAATCCTCCACACATTTTTCACATATCTTAAATAAGATATGCCAACCAAATATTCCATGGTTTTCTCCTTAAGGCTAGGCTTGAATAACTATCTCCCTGAAATGGTGGAGGAGATATTCGAGAAGTCTCTTTGAATTAGTCATTCTCGTATTCCTACATATTAAAAATCTCACCCATATTTGAGATATATATGAAAACATGTATATTTTCTAATTAATCATAAATTCACTCTTAATACTAAAAAGAATAGATTGGAAAATAATAATATGAAACCCAAATGAATTCATTAAAATGATAATGAAGGGTTTAATAGGACGATGGAATGTAAGGAATGGTGAAGGGAAAGGTGGATGAAAAAGTGACATTTCCGAGTCCTAACACCGTGGAGGTCAGATTGTCAGAATCTGCATAATTTGCCTCCCTCTAGGCCATGAAGGACCCCATGTAGGTCACTAAAATAATATTTTTTTTGCGTATTGATGGAGTTGAGCTTCTGCATGGCCATCAACTGGCACCCATAGTTTTCCCCAACTGTGTATGGACAACTATCTAAATATATTGAGTTAAAGTAGACTTTCACCATGTTTACATCTGAGTGCAGAAGGACTCACAACATAAGTGGTTCGATCTGTCGTATCTCATCACTAATGATGCCATATAGGAAGTAATCAAACACTGGACAAAAAATTGGCATACTCTGTCCAATTTACCTATAGGTACCAGCAAAGACATGGAGAGATCAACAGAGGAAAATCAAAAGGATGGAGCGAAGCAAGTGGTGTAGAAATTGGTTGCACAACAAAAAAAAGTGGTCGAAATGAAGGCCCTAATGGAAAGGGAGTGCACCGGAAAGGAACAACTTGAACAATAGCAATGCGACTCCAAGTAGAGCGTACAACCACCAGTAAGAAAATCAGTGGGACGATGACCTCTAGGACCTATTAAGTCAGTTGGACACAACATTTATTTCTCCTTAAACGTACTCATTATCCCCCAAAAAGTTTCATCCCCTATCATATTCATTCTAGCAAGTGGCTGAGAAAATCTCTTACTCGACTGAGTTCCCTTTCTAGAAAAGTACAACTTAAGCAAGCAAGCAAGTAATAATGAGGCTCTCACATGGCCATTGGGTGGCCATAGATTTCTTGCTCAACTGATAAGGAGAGGATGCTACAGCATGGCTCAACTAATAAGGAGAGGGCCACCATCAAAGTAAAATATCCTTTAGCTAAAATGGAGGAGGAAGAGTAGTCAGTGTAGGGTGGTGGAGGTGATGAGGGTAGAGCACCCCATTTTAGGTAAGGAACCGCATTGAACAGCAGCAAGAGGGGTCTCATAAGAAGATAAAGGTGAATAAACCGCTAGTGGATCCCATTATGCTAACAGAGATAAATCTCGATGAGATCGGGGACAAAGTTCACAACGCTATAGCTGAACTGTTGTAGCAGTTTGAGCGGAAACACATATAGTTATCAAGTAATATTCAGAAGGATCAGTGTGAACTGTACATCTAGATGAGTAGAATATAGGTGGGCACAAGTCAGGTGAGCGCCACATATACGAGCCTAGATCCAAGGACAAGTTAGGCAGTTGAGCTGGTCAAGACAATGGACCTCATGAAATTATGTTGCTAGAGGGGTCCCAGGAAATATCATCATTAACAACCTAAAAACATTGGCCTCAATATCTCAGCGCTCCCCAATGAATATCTTCACATGCTATAGATAGGTTTGAAATTGGAATTAAGAGCATACGAGCAACATGCTCTTAGTTTTACTAACGAGTACAGGGTGAACAATGGACAAATGTTCACTGAGAAGATGCAGGCCCTGAAGGAAATGGATACAATCTAGCCGCAAAGCACCTACTTGGAAGCAGCAGTTATAGAGGCATGTCAAAGAGTGTCGGAATTTCACATCCCCGAGGACACACATCAAGGCCAAGATCTGGAAACTCACTACGGACATTTGTGATGCAAAGGCAGAGGTGGAAAGAGTTCAATTTGAACTCAATATGAAAAACATAGAGATGGAACTTAAGTCACAGCCTTCCACTTTGCCTGAGGTCAAGGAATAGTGTAGCACTTCCATCAAAGAAGGGATATCCACTATGGATGTCACGGTCGTTGATTGCACAACTTTGTTTGGACATGTCATGTAAGTGGTGACAACCCTGTAGGAAGATTCCACCATGCAGATATTGACTATAGAGATCTACAAGCTCCAGTAGTAGTATGACGAGGTTAGGGTAACAACACGCTCCATTGCTACAATGCAACACCTCACCAAGCTGCAGGAGGCAAAGCAAATCGTTGCAAAAGTGGAGGCAACATAGAAAAAAGAGGTAGTGCTTAAGGTGCAGTTGGGTCCTTGGTTGGACAAAGCCTACCAAGTCTCAGCCAACATTTTGAAAAAGATGATGAAATTGGCTCACACAATACAAGATCAAGTGAGTCGACGAAGGATTAGCTACAAAGTAGTTGGTTGAAAAAGTGAAGCAGGTAACCACATAGAGTGCGATTGAAGTAGTAGTTGTGAAGGTGGAGCTAAGGGAACTTCATAGTAATATCACCATGCCAGCAAAGTCACTTGACTGCGAGTCACAAACTTTGTGTTGGGGGCCCCTTGGGATGGTGTCTCCTGAGTCAGTTTTGGAGAAAAAGCCCAAGTTTTGATGTTAAAAGATGTAATGTCCACACGAATTGTGGAGGTAAACTGTAGAGTTATTTAAGAGTTAAAAATGGTTTTACTCTTGTTTATGTAAACTTGAGTCGGGTTTTGAAGATCCCATGGTCTGCAGACCATGGGATTATATAAATAGGTGTGTCTTAGAGACTCTAAGGCAGATCTAAGTCTTTGTATTTGGGTAAGATGAAAGCAATCTAGAGAGTTAGCATAGAGAAGTAAGTCTTAGATGGGGAAAAGGCTTTGCAGCTGAGTGTGGAGAACCTTGTAGCTGAGTGTGCATGAAAGTATTGAGTTTGTAAATTTATATTAAAGATCAATAAAGAAGATTGTAGCATAAATTCATATGTTTTATCTCTTTACTTTTGTTATGTATGATTGTGATATATGTTGTGATGAAATGATATATTTATAAATAATTGATGTATTGATGCGTAAATTTACCATATTTTTCTTATTAACTAAATGCAACTAATGTTAAGTGATTATACAAAGATCATAACACTTTCTGTTAAAGTTGTTGAACACTTAGGTAGATCTAAGTAAATATTGATCTAAGGATAATCTATGGTGTGCGTAAGTAGCTAATTTTCCTGTTTAGGATCCACAAAAACCTATTGTAGACCTTCGCAGAGGTTTACAGGCCAATTGAGGGAAATTACAGCACTAAGCCCTAAGTGCTTATAGATCTGCATGAATGAATATCTACATCATAGAAAGACATCACACTAATCTATGGATGTAGAAACTCGGTTCAAACATCACCCCATACAATTTCAGGTGAGACTTCAGTCCGTGCTATGCAGATTGACACTGAAAGAGCCAGTACTATAGGGTTTTGTTTGGTACAACTAACTCTAAACCTGGGTTACCACCCACTAAGCCAAGATTCAGGCATTGTAACTTTTTGATAGTTTCCAATAGACCAGCCTCTCAAAATTCTCCTTCTACAAAAATTGATACCTGTGGCAACTCTTGCCCAGTTAATCATGTAATGGAAGTCTTCATCTGACACAACATGATGATATTAATTTCAAGTATCTAAAATCATTCCTTTGGTGGGGATACTTTTATTTCTCTCACTTCCTTTAAACTTTCTTCTTTGTATCAGTGTATGGACCCACTCCTTTTCCTGGAATTTGATTATAATGGGCTTGAATTGTTGTGCATCTACCAGTCCAATATGTATCACACAATTAATAAACAACTTTTCTTGCTTTCCTTGAAACCTTGTCACCCTCGACACATATGATATTTCCATAAAGGAATGCTAGAATTATGGCTTGAAATGAGTGGAAATGGAAATTGAAAACATCATATAAATGAAAAATATCAAGGCCTCAATTTTGGTTACTAAAAAAACATATTTGTTGATAAAACAGATGAAAACGATTTGGAATCTACTATTGAAGGAAAACCTACTATGGAGGAAAACTAACAAACTCTTGAAATGTTTTCAAACAATCCTTTTCCCAATTTCAGTAGTTCTTGTACTTCCTTTCATGGATTGCATAGACCTATAGCTATTATTGTTATAAAAACAATACTTTTCTTTGATTTTGCAAGTCATCTCTGTATGCTGGGAATTTTGCTTCATACACATTTTAAATTCTGTTGCTTTTCCCTTATAAGATACAAATGGGAGCTAGTATATTATGCCCTTTTCTATTGAAATTCATCCACAATATCATGCTATCAATAATTCTATGATGAAACCTATTTTTTAATAAATTAAACCCTTCCATAGATTATAGTCTAAGTGCATGGACGATGCATGAAGACAAAAAATTCTTTTCACAATCCTAGAATGGCTTGTATAGGTTGAAATCTCTCTAGAAAAAAATGCACTTCCTTTAATCAAGACAACCCACTACAAATTCATCTTAAACTTATCTCATAACAAAATGGACAACTGAGAACCATTGTCCTTGTTAAGGAAGATACAACCACTATAAACATTCATATTTTGTTGAAACACAACTCTCGATACTCCAGTTCGCAATATCCCTTTAAAAAATAAACAATTAATGCTCATAGTAGGGATAGGTGAGTCGCACCTTTCCTTCTAGTATGTTCTAACTAGTGTGAGAAGTAGTATTCAATTTGTAGCAACAAAACCTTTTCTAACTGATCAAGGAACAAGAAATATGTTAAACCAATGCTACTCGTTAGGCTTGATTATATCAAGCTGAAAGAAATATGTAACACATCACGGCCTTCATGGTCCTGACTAATTGACGGTGAGGAGGATGGTAGATAAATACATTTTCACGAAATGATCTTCTCCTTGCAGTTAAAAGTAAATTATTTTTCTCAACCAGATGTGGGTCTCCTTATTGTGTTTGATATGATCAAAGGTAGAGCTATGAACATCCTTGATTGGCCCAAATTTATCAATGAGAAATTCTTTCCCTTAAATAACCACTATAACAATAATTATTTTTCCATACACTTTTAAGAATAGTACTTAGCATACCATTTCTACTAAGAATAGGCTTCAAGATTGGAAATAGATGCATAAATAGAAGGTCTAGTACGTGGAAGAATTGAAAAAGCTTTTACTTCATTGATCACAAGTGATGTTCAATCCAACCCTATCAACATATCAACTAGAAGGACCTCTTCACAAGCAACACCATAGAAGCTTGGTGATAAATATATGTTTCACTTCATGACCTACCAAACAATGGCAATATCTGGTACTAGAATCATGCTTGAGAACTTACTATAGGTTAATCGTTGATATTTTTCCAAAATTCTTGGAAAAGGTCTTAAACCCTCTTGCACATATCATTTTGCCACTCGAAAAACTGAAATCATTGGGTGATATATTACTCTCTTTTAAACTCATAATGAACATATTTTCATAAATAGATAGTGACCTTCTATATTGTAATATTTTCTCTATGTGTTCCAAGCTCTTTTTAATGACTCTTGTATACTAGTAATAAATAATTCTTCCCTTGTTATGGTTTACAATAAAACTTCCAAATTATGAACATGGGACTATAGGCCAAATCTTTCATGAACCTCTCCACTTCCCGCACCTCGAACCTTCAATTCTATGGCCATATCTCTTTAAATTCATCTCTTTGATTCTCTAGGAATTCACATACAAATATAAAGACACATGCATCTGAATGGAAAGGAAAATAATTATGGAGTGCTTGTAATTGTGCGTAATATGCTCTCTATGATGGCTGATTCATTATGGCTGAGGCTTGAAAGATTGCAGATTAGAAGTCTTCATGTTTTCCTTCTAATGTTGCCACTGGTCAACATAATTTCTGAGGTAAGAACAATATACTTAGTGTGCAACAATTATTACTTCATATTATTATGACAAATACCATTTTCATCACGCAAAAACATTACTACTAAGTATTCAATGTCCAAAAGTGCTAGAGATGTCCCATAAAACAACAATTATTTCAAGATGCTAATGAATTTTATGAGGAAGAAAGCATATAATAAGGTGATCTATTGAGAATAAGTATGGATATAGGTGGGCACCATTAAACATTATTATCCAACAAGTAAAATTAACTCTACTTTTCCAAGGCATCATCCTACCAAAAATCCTATGGATCCTGTTAACGTTGTAGTAAAAAATATCCCATTTCGTTCCACCATTTTGTCAAATAGATATTTTGCAATATTTAATCTACCATTTTGCACATACTCTACAATGATGATGAAACTAACTCATGCATTGACGTTTTATCGAACATGCCACCCACATCTTCCAATCTCCCAATGTTGACATTTTTGATAATCATCTTAATCCATGAGAAAACATTCTCATAAACCACACAGAAATTCTTCTGGCTCTGAATCTCCATATTACTTGTACTTGTCAGATCTTGATGACAAGATGCTTTTATTCCCAATTGATGGGTTTTCTATGAATGGAATTTAAGTTCAAAGTAACTGTAAAATTCTCAGTGAGTTTAGACCATTACAATAAGTTGAAGAATTTTCATAGGTTTGAAAGTATCGAATTACATTTCCATGTAAGTAATAACAAAGAAGATTGATGATAATGCTGACAATAATAACACCATGGAAATCACTAATATTCATTCCATTGAATCAATCCATCATTAGCGAGTTGAATAAACATTACAACATGTCAATTATTTCCTATCCTTTGTGAAGGATTTATAATCATGGTTCATGTTGCATTTAATCATTGGTATGTCACCAATTCCACTGGTTGAGTCATGTACCCTTGACTTCCCTTGCCATGTTCAAAACAACCTTAAGGTCTCCTTAGTATGTCCATGCCCTGAGTAGGCTAAAATAATAATAATTAATGAGATAACATTCGGTTCAAGAATTTTAACAAATAGTTCACAAGGCTTCTAAATGATTCTACATTTCACATATGTGTACACAAGAGAATTTATCACATAGGCATCAAAATGTAATAAAATCATCACAATGTCTACATTTCATAAGAATTTGTAATGCCTCCTCAACATGCCGATTTGTAGTTGTAGTCATCATAGTCCATGAAGATACATCTTCCTTAGACATTTGATCCAATAATTTGTAGGAATATTAACATTTTCACCTCTAAATTTTAGTTTTGTTCCATGCAAGCCCAATGTTGTAGCTTGAGTTCTGACACCACTTGTGACATTCTTAGCTTGCCAGTCAAAGCAATGCCACTTACATGTGGTAAGAGCACAATTATATATATAACATAGCATGATACAAGAACATGTAATCAAACCATAAAACATAAAACACACACATACATAAAATAAAACTGAAATATTTATCTATAAAAATTTGTTCATTAGTTGCACACATTAAACATGAAACATAACAGTAGATTAGATTTCTCCAGCCCTCTCAGTAGTCGGTCACCACAAATTTAGGGATATGAGTACAATTGGGACTGGCTTCTCAAGCCAAGTACATATCTAGTACCAGACATAATTTGGCTAAGGTACCAAACCTTA
>Ga0181464_1001417_pt1 | contig 12044 bp, 14 predicted proteins | sample InSIn2gowninarea_FD_119074 | JGI IMG/M metagenome (GOLD analysis project Ga0181464, IMG submission 119074) | Clean room microbial communities from NASA Spacecraft Assembly Facility at Jet Propulsion Laboratory, Pasadena, California, USA -... ...
GTCTTCTCTTCTTGAAACCCACTTAAAAACTTTATCACCTATGTAAAAATCATTTGCTTTGGTCTTTTTATCAAATACCTTTTTTATTTTGTCTTAGATTACCTGTGATTTTACATATACTTCTTCTTTGGTCTGCTGCAAGTGTATGGTTTGATTTATCCTTATCTGGATATCATTTGGTTCTACCTTCAACTCCTGGATGATCTTCATCACTGGAACTCCCAAAGATGATGGGAAAACAACATCAATCCCATATACTAACTAATAGGGAGATGTGCCAATGGACTTCATGGTAGTTAGTCTGTCTACACATAAGGCATTGACCAAATTTTTGTTCCATGTCTTTTTGTTGTCTTCAAGTAATTTATTAATGATATTGACATGGCTTTTGTTAGAGGATTCTACAAGTCCATTACCTTGAGGGTAATACGCAGTGGAGTGGCTAAGGGTGACGTGGTATTTGTTACAGAAGTCTATCATTTCATTGGATTTAATGGCAGTTGCATTATCAGTAATGAGCTTTGGGGGCATGCAAATCTTGACAGGATATTATTTTCTAGGAAGGAGATAGTGATAATGTCTGTGGCTTGTCTAGAAGGGATGGCTTCTATCCATTTGGTAAAATAGTCAGTGGTTATTAGAATCCACTTATGCTGGGTTGAGGAGGCTGGGTGTATTTCTCCAATGAAGTCTAACCCCCATTGTTCAAATTGCATTTCAGTGGAGATTGGTTTAAGAGGCAAGGGTAAAAGTTTTCTCTTTCCCTCAAATATCTAGCACTTATGATAGGAGGTCACATGTTTCTTAACATCTGAAAACAAAGTGGGCCAATAGAAACCAGCCGTCGGGATTTTTTCAGTAGTAGTTTTCCAATACAAGTGTCCTCCACAATCCCCTACATGAAATTCTTGCATAATTTTATCAACTTCATCTTTCAGTAAACAATTTAAAATAATACCACTAATGTCCTTCCAAAACAAAGCATTATCTAAGATACAATATCTCAATGACTTCATTTTCAAAAATCTAGCTTTAGTTATTGTCAAACCAAGAGGAGCTTGTAAGTTTAATAATACAAATATGATATCTGCATACCAGCATGAATCTATAAAAGGTTCACTGGTCTTTGGAGTCACCATATCTTCCTCATCATCAAGGGCACCAATGAAATTAATATCTAGGGCTTCACAGTTCGATTCAGCCATGAGTTTGGCTAAAACTTGGCCTTTCATAAGTTTAGTAGGCTTTATTTCTATGTCATATTCCAATATAGTGGCAATCCGTTTGCCTCTCTTTCCTTAAGGCCCATTTTGTGTCAAAATGTCCTTAACTACTGAGTTTGGAACATAAGCAATGATGTGAGAATATATAATGTAAACTCTGAAATCTTTGATGGCCTTTACTAAAGCTAATGCTTGTATTTCCATAATATTGTATTTGAGTGTGGCATCTCTTAAGGATTTACTTAACAATGCAATTAGTTGTTCATATCCTTGGTCATTCTTTTGCAACAAGACTGTTGCAATGGTGTGTTCTAAAGCAAAAGAAAAAAGGTATTTGATAAAAAGACCAAAGCAAATGATTTTTACATAGGTGATAAAGTTTTTAAGTGGGTTTCAAGAAGAGAAGACAAAGGCAAACATGGCAAATTTGACTTCTTATGGTATGGGCCTTATGTCATTTATGGTTATAGGGGTAACAATGCTTTTTTATTGAGAGAGATAGATGGATCAGATCTACCAAGAGGACTTGCCAATGGTAGAATGCTGAAGAATTACTTTTCCACTGATTAACAATAGTTCACTTTACTTTTCATCATTGTACATGACATTGTAGAGTGTAGATTGGATTGGATGGTGATCTTCTGAAGTTCAAGCTCGAAGAGAAGGCCCTAAGCTTTGAAGGTTTCACCATCATAAGTATCAATAAGGCAGAAATCACATAAGAACTTTTTACAAGGTAACTTCAGTCCCAATTGAAAGGCTATTGATCGTTAGAGTTCTTGAAATTTCCCCAGGAAATGCCATCCCCATGTGCAGCCACTGTTAGGGTCCTATATTAATAGGATTCATAATTTTGAATTGGCTATAATTAGTCTTATAAATTGTACATACCTTTTCTTTTCTGCAAATGTTTTGCATATTAAAAATTAAAAAATGTAAAGAGGGTATGTCCTAAAATAAATATCAAAGGACAAAAAGAATAATAAAAGATCAAAAAAGTGAAAAAATATGAACCCTAAACAAAAACAGATCATGAAAGTGTGCAAGTCTAAGTGCCACTACTTTTTATTTTACTATCCAAAATAATGGTTGTGTGTAGCTTGTCTTAAATGCCACAACCCATGATAGTCAAACTAACTGTTTAATCTTGACTAGCTCATGCTTTAAATTTCATGTTTATAGATAAAGAATAAAGCTCTAGCCAAACTTTTTAATCATGGAAAATCAATAGTTAGGTAGAGAAATAAAATGTGCACATAAGCATAATCTGAGCCATTGAAAGATATAAGGTTAGAATTAGATAGTTTAGTTTTCAAAAGAAAAGGAAAGAAAGGGTTTGCTAGCTTAAATGCACCAAATAAAGTGAAGAAAAATGTTAGGGTAAGTAGAAGAATGGTTGCAGAAGTACAAAGTTGATTGAAGCAAAAGCACATTTATTATGCTTAATCCTATGTTTCAGTGTGTAGGAGAAGTTATGAAAGTGAAAGGATGTTCACAAGCTGATTTGGCTAACTTCCCCTCATTCCATTTCACCCCCCACTACATACTTACTAATTTCCCCATTATCCCATCATTTCCTAAGAAAATACCCTTTTCCCTTCATTTTCACCCTTGCCCCTTGGTTTCATGCATTTCCCTAGAAATTTACCCTCCAAACTCATTCCCCTACCTAAAAACCCCTCTTCCCTAGTGTGAAACCCATTCCCCTTCGAAGAAACCACTTTCCCCTTATTAATTTCCCTATTTTGCCTAAAAACCCACTAAAAATCCTTATCCTAAATTTAAATCCTGCCACCCCCCTGGCATTACTTTATTAACTCCCCCATTCTTATATTTCTTGACATAATCACTTTTACCCCATAAAACCCATTTACTCTAAGTTTTCTCTCCCTTTTGCTTTATTTAATTAACTCCGCAAGTTCACATTTTCCACGACATAAAAGCCGTTTAACCCACCACCCTAGTGTGGTTAACAAATCCTGCCACATTTAACCTTGGTCCCACTCCATAACCCATTCATTATATTTTAATCCACATTTATTAATTAAATAATTACAAATCAATTGTAATTGATCCCTCGGGACCCACAAATTTCCGCCTGAGTTCCCTCCATGCAGCTCCACTACACGACAGTCGTCCTATCTACCACCCCTAGATCTGATGGCATGCATCCATATCACACTGATTCCCTTGCCTAACTTTACCCGCCCGAGAGCATGCAAAATTAGTGGTTTTGATCAGGCCCCTTTTGGCTATGTGGAAGCTCCACGCTAATTCGCGTGCTCTCATGAAAATACTGCTCGATGGCCAAAAGTGGTGTGATGGCTGCCGAAACCACCTCCCCACCAAAAGCCGAAACCACCCACTATTTAATATGAAATTCCATGCCAAATTCTAACCATTGCCGGTTGAAAGGATGAAGATGCTCATTTTCACCCTTTTCACTCATTCACTCTGTGAAAGCTTCCTAATCCTTCCTGTGCCACCCTTAGCCTTTATAACTAAATTTGTCCACCAGAGACCCCTCGAACATGCTCCGAACTCCCAATTCAGTGATCCAGTGCACAGCTGAAGACATAGTACTCTCTATCGCCATAAATGAAACTAGTTTGTAGCCTATACCACCATTTCTAGTTATTTTGACAAGAAACTAGAACAACCCTCTTAAATTTAAAAATGTACAATGAATTCAAATGTTAAATTGATTGAATTTAGTTAATTTTCCCTAAATTGAGAGTATTTCCACCCAAAATACCCAAACCCCTCTTTTCTTACCTGCAAACTACCCTTTCCACTCCACCAGAGTTTCTCAAGCTTCACTTTTGCAGTCTGTACATGCCCAATTCACACCTTTCCCCATAAGATGGCTACCCAAACCTATCTGTATGTCAGACCTGTGTCAACCCCTCACCTGGACATTGACAATTTGGCCCTCGTAGACAGGGATTTCCAAATAAAATACATTGCAACTCCATCCCACCTTCTAAAGCTCAACCATTGGAGTAAGGACATATTTGTAAACCATGTAAATGACGTACACCTTTGGGAATCTAATTTACCCAAATACATATTCCTAGAAGTTCATCCATTCCCTGATATTGTACATTTTTGTCATGCACGTTATATCCCTAGCCAAAGGGATATTGTTTCCATAGATCAGCAGTTGTTATTCACCATTACACTTGAGTGAATCAACCAAATGCTACGAATCAAATCTAGCCCTAATCAAACCCCTCTATCCAATGGAAACCTATTGGACTTATATATCACATTAGACCAGGTAAAAATCAAGAAAATTTTCAATAATTTTATCATTGAAGATTGCCATCACATGAGCATGTGGATGAGGTCATCCTAGCCTTCCTCTCCATTTTCACTCTAGGTAAGCCTCCTGCTATCATGTATGATTATGCTCAGTTCATTGCAGATAGAATGCATGAAGAAATCACCAGACTTCCCACTGAAAGTGTTTTCAAATAATCTTCAGTGTTGTTTATATGTTTTTGTATTACCAGACAAATAAGTTCCTTGTGACCATCCAAAAGTTGGACACCAGTGGAAAGGAGAGATTAGTGGTCTACTGGACACCTTTGTTCTAGAATTTTTCGGCAGCATTCACCTACAAAGACTTCATAGACTCCTTTGTGTACCTAGTCATGAACATGCTGACTTCTGATACTCAGCTTAGAATCAGCCAAGACATCAAGAGAGTGCTGCAATTGGCAAAGAAAAACAATGTGGGAGACTGGTACCTCTACCAGAACCACACTAAGATCATAATTTATGGTTGCTAGTTACCCCCTTATAAATTTCCAAAATACCTCCCTATGAGGATATTTTCTCTTGAATATTTTAGACAAATCATCAATTTTGATGAGGTTCACTTCCCATGTACTAGGAAGAAAACCCAGCTCAAGGTGAAAAACCAATTGAGCTCATTCATTTGCAACAATAGAGAGGCTAGACCAGAGTCCGACATGTTACTACAACAGATGAAATTCAGAAATAACTTCATATGGTAGTATGACCCTTATGGGGTTATAAATAGGTTGAGACTTAAGGTCAAATTGGCACCTTACATCCACCACCCAAGACCAGACATTCAACAGTTTTCCAACCAATCTGAATGGGTGGAAAACACATTGATTGATAAGAAGAACACAATTGTGGATGTTGAGAACACATTGATTGATTGAGAAAATAAATTTGACCAGAACTCTTTCCTGTAGGTTCTAGAAATAGGAGAAGCAATGAATGTTCATCCAGTGTTACAAACCCTAGCCAATCAGGAGAAGAAGCCAAAGAGAAACAGGGAAGAGGCATCCATGTCTACCATGGAGACAACTGATGAGTTGTTTGGGCTAAGAAAGAAGGCCAAGTTGAATCCTGTGTCTGAACAAGAGGAGAACATTGCTTCAGAGGAAATAACTGACACTCAAACAATGGGGTAGAGAAATAAAGAAGCAGCTACATCAAGTGAAACATAGTAGCCATCAACCTCCAACACACAGATGATAGAGAGATAACAGAGTATGGAGGTTTCTTCCTTTGTTAGGCCAGCTGACAGGGAAGAGAATATCAAAGATAGATTCAAAGAAATAAATATGAGGAATGAAAATTTGAAAGCAGAGACATATGCCCAATACCTCAAGCATCCACCACCAAACTAGACCAAATTGATGTTAGCCTTTGACATCGAAGTAGGCAAGATGCAGGTGTCATTTTTGTAGCCCACTGTACAAGAACCAAAGACCTTGGCAGATTACAAGAAGACTAATTTTTAGGTGTTGGCCAGGGATGTTAATCCCATTGATCAGATAGAGTTCCATAAGCATGCTGGAGAAATGATTTACTTCACCCTCATAGCAAAGGCCATGGATGCCTTTAAGCTACAAGATTCATTGCATAATGTGATAGCCCAATACAAATTGGAGAAGGCCTCCTCACAGGCCAAAGATAACAAGATAAAATCTTTGGAGGACTTGGTCATTGAACTCGACCATGATCCAAGCGACATTAATGTTACTGAACAATTAATATAGAATAAGAATGAGGACATAGAAGCCCTCAAGAAACAGCTTAAGCTGCCTCATTCATAACACCCACAAACAAAGGAGGTCCTGGAAAGTTAGAGCAATCATGAGGAGATGATGGACCTAGTGCTACAATTGAATGATCAGTTGAAGGAGATGGAGAAAGAACTGGATAGCTTGATGCAGCACAAAAAAGGCTAGTATTGATAATTCTCCTGCAACTGTCATTCCAACAGTTAGTACTATTGTACCTTCTACATTGGCATCATCCTTAGCTCCCACTGCTCCAATGGCCACTGCACTACCGACATCTACACCAACTACATCAACAACAAGATTGACAACAACAGGCTCCACAGGTGATGAAGCAAACAAGATGGTCAAAGTAATGGAATAAGTGTCCATTTAGACCACGGAGATGAACAATCATAAGGAAAAATTCACCAACCTAAAACAGATTACAAATTGGCCCAAATCATGCATAGAGAAGAACAACAAAAGACTACAAGTATGACAGAAAGGATCAAAAGCCTAGAGAAGGAATTGACATTCAATGAACCTCTAGGTTAGGTTAAGGAAGAACTGTGGGCCAATATCATTAACTCTGTCAATGATTTTTGGCCATCCATCCAAGTCATTTTTGAACAAATTGAATTGATAAAGCATGCTACAAATGCCATTTAGAGAGTCAAAGAACAACTTTGAGGCAGCAAGGATCATTCATTTCCTCAACTCCAAGAACAAGTATGAGCTGCAAGAACTAGAGATACCTGACAGGACAGATACAATTTTGGAAGTCAAAAGAGTCCTCACTAAGAGAAATTTGGTGTTGAACTTAGAGGATAAGTGTCAAACCATGCAACTAGCGATTGAAAGGTTCATGGTTAAGTTCAAACTTTTGAGGAAAAAGGGATTACCAAATCCCTTAGTTATAAATGATAAGCTAATGATACAAGATAATTACAATAAGAAGATAAGGGAGGTGCCCAGAGATCAGGTAAACACTTCATCCATGAAGGGCATACCGACAAGAAAATTATTGTATCAAATAGTTGAGAACTTGTTTTACCTACAGCGTGAGGTAAAACACCTTTTTATTAATAAGCGAACTTTTGCCAAGTATACAGAGGCAAATGAGATATACTAAAAAATGATCAATATCCAATTACTAGATGCTGAGACATGGGGAAAACTCAATGATTTACTGTAGGAAATACATAATAAAATTATAAATGTATAGTAAACAGTAAAATAGCACAGTAAAACGATATTGACAGGTCAGCAAGGTAAAAGAGTATCAGATAAAAGTGTATCAGATGAAAGGTCATAAATATATATGACATCCAGCGTGAAACCAAATATCCAAGAAACTTAAAGTGCAAAAGATCAAAGACTAAAAGACAACAGAACCTAAATAATAGGGACAACAAAAAATAGTTCAATAGCTATCTCTATCTTCTTGCATGAAAATATTTCCTTTTCCTAGATTAGTTCTCAACGCAATTTGAGATATTTTGTAAATTATTTTTGTATAAATACTTCATAATTAAAAGTATTGAGTGTGGATTGCAATACATTTGTAGAGTTATTTTGATCTTAAACCTAAGGGTGATTATACCAACTTTCAAGTCAACAGACTGGAGTGAGTAATAAAAATATTGTGCTAGAGGATTCATGAGATGAGCTATTACAGTGAAGTATCTTCTTTGTCTAATTTTGTTACCTTCTTATGTGTTGCATAAACTTAATTACTTTCTAAATTTGAATGAATTAACTGATAATTTAACTCAGAATTTGTTTAAGTACACTCTGTTTTGCACAGTTAGTCATTTATATGTTTTCCTCTGATACCCGGATTTGAGAACCCTTAATTTCTCTCCCATCTCGATTGACCTCTTTCACTTATTTTCATGATCCATCCTAGGTAACCCTTAATTTCTCCCTGTATCTGATTGGAAACCATTTCACCATAAAGCCTTTGAGATCTATAGTAACTCTTCTATCTGGCCCTCTATACACTATTTTTAGAACTTAATCCAGTGTTGTTTGTCTGACATTTGACCCCATAGACCAATGGTAAAAGACAACCCTTTTTATCTAAGTAAGTGATCCCACGAACAAATTTAAAATCAAAACCCAAGTGCAACCATAACTAGCCTAAGATTAACTAACTAAAACAAAGTTAAATCATAAAGAGATAGCCCTCTCTGAGATTAGAAAGGCTAGGTCCTGATCTCCAAAAGTGGTTTGTGGTTACCTCTATCATTTCTTTTCTGACTACTTTGAAGAAATTTTGTAGTGATAACAAATACCAAGAACTTTTTCCCGCTAAGTTTTCAGAAATGAAGGGTATAATAGGAGATCTAGGAGTCATGAAGATTCCCATTAAGCCTGATGTGAAACTAATCAAGCAAAAAGCTTATAGGTTGAATTTGAAGTATATGAAGAAAGTAAAGATAGATCTTGATAAGATGATAGCAACAAGAATTATTGAACCAGTAGAAGAATTAGAATGGGTGAGTCTTATGGTGGTGCAAGGAAATAAAACTTAATGAGAAATCAGGATCTGTATTAACTTGAGAATGTTGAATGATGCATGTTTACATGATCCTTTCTCTACCACTTTCACAGATGAAGTGTTAGACAATTTAGGAGGCCAGGAATCTTATTCATTACGGAGGGATTTTCAGGATACGATCCGATTAGGATTGCACTTGGAGATCAACATAAGACCACATTTTCTACAAAATGGGGCTCATATCAATACACAGTAATGCCTTTTGGATTAAATAATTTCCCAACTATATTTTCTAGAGTAGTGGTTGCAACTTTTGAGGAACATACCCAGAAATTTTTAGAGGTAAATTTTGATGAATGGAGAGTGTTTGGATTGTTACAAAAGCATGTTGGGAGTTTAAGACATATGCTCGAAACATGTAGACAATATCATATCTCTCTGAACATAAAGAAGTCCATATTTTCTATAAGAAGTCCATATTTTCTATACCTTTCGGTGTATTGTTGGGACACATTGTGTCTAAGAAAGGACTCATGGTGGATCCTGCTAAGATTGTTATTATTATGATTTTTCCTCCACATAAGATAGTAAGACAACTTCACACTACATTGAGATATACTAGGTATTACAGGAAATTCATCAAGGGGCATGCACAAATCACTGCAACTATGGACAAATTGTTAAATAAGCATGTAACTTTTCAGTGGAATAAATAATGTCAGAAGAGCCTCAACATATTGAAAGAGAAAATGGTAGCTGCACCTATACTAGTGTTCCCTAATCTGAATAAGGAATTCCATGTCCATGTGGATGCCTCTTATATAGCTTTGGGATTAGTATTCCCACAACCTAGTGTAGGAGAAATTGATCATCCTATAGCTTCTGCAAGTAGAAATTTATCTAAAGAAGAAAAAAATTACACCACTACAAAAAGGGACAGACTGGGCATTATGTATGCTTTTCAGAAATTTAGACACCATTTGTTGGGATCACACTTTAAAATGTTTACAGATCATTATGCATTAAAGTATTTGGTTAATAAACATGTCTTAGGAGGAAATATTTGTAGATGGTTACTATTATTCCAAGAATATGACTTTCAAATCATTGTTAATCCAGGAAGACTAAATGTAGGACCTAACCATTTGTCAGGATTGGAAACAGGGGAAGAACCAACCAGCATAGAGGATAATCTCCCTCATGTGTAGTTATTTGAAATCAGAAAAGGAGATAATCATTTTGAAAATATCATTTAGTTTTTGACCACAGGAATGGCTCCTTTATAATATACTACACAACAAAAGAATGAATTAGTGGTTAAGGAAATAGACTTTTTGTTAATAGAAGGACAATTATATAAGATGTGACCAAATGAAATATTGTGAAGATATGTTCTTCAACATGAAATAAAAATGATTCTAGTAGAAGCTCAAGGTGGTGCAGCTAGTGGACACTATGAAGGAAGGGATATTATGCATAATATTTTTAGAAGAAGATTTTAGTGGCCTACACTACACAAAGATGCAAAGGAATATTGCAGAGCATGTGATATGTGTTAGAGAACAAGAAAACCTTCAAGAATAGATGAGATCCCATTGGTACCACAAGTTACATTGCATGCCTTTGATAAGTGGGCTATTGATTTTGTTGGACCCATCAATCCACCTAGAAAGAGGATTGGTGCATAGTACCTAATTACAACAACCAATTTCTTGACAAAATGGGCTGAAGCACAACCAGTAAGGGATTGTAGTGCAGAGACTGATTCAAAGTTTATTTTTGAGTATACATTATCTAGATTTGAATGTCCAAAAATTTTGATAACTGACCAAGGTTCCCACTTCCTGAAAAAGCTATTGAGGCATTGACTAAGGAATTCCAAGTTTATCATCAAAAGAGTACCCCTTATCATTTGTAGGCCAATGGAATAGTAGAAGCATTTAATAATATTTTGGAGAATGCACTGACTAAGGTATGCAATGTGAACAGAGATGACTAGGACCTTAGAATCTCAGTAGTATTATGGGCTTACAGGATGTTGGTTTGATGGGCCCTAACCCAGGTTCAACGTTAAGTAGCCAAGAAAATCCCTACACTAATGGCCCTTTCAGCATCAATCCATGGAGCGCGGACTGAAGCCTCACCCAAAAGTAGTATGGGGGGATGAGGGAACCAAGTTTCCAAACCCTAAGATGGTTGTGATGTCGATTATTTTCCCTAACCCTTCCTTCAAGCAGGCCAATAAGCCCTTTAGGGCCTATAAAAATATATCTTTTATTCATCCTCGAAGCCTTCCTGAAAGTCTTTGATCATCCTTCACGGACCCTAACTAGATAGATCTGGCACTTACATGCTTCTGCAATTACTCTACTTTTGTATTCACTCAGATTCACTTAACTATCGGTTAACTTTAACATGCATTATGGTTATCTTCACGTAAACAAATATTCCTAGTTGCATTCATATGACAAAGTAAAATACATAGATTCGCGCATCACTATAGCATTAATTACATAACATAATCACAACATTCATAACATAAGTAAAATAACACATACATAGATAATTCTAGAATACTTCTCTTTATTGATAATCCAAATTTCCAGTATAGACTCTGACCACCCTGCACACACAGCTGTAGGGGTCTGCGTACTCAGTTGTGGACTTCTACCCTAGGCCTTTGCGTACTCAGTTGTAGAGCCTCTTCCTACGCTAAGACTCTTCGCTTTTAGCTCTCACATACCCATGCATAAAACTAACAAGAGTCAACTAAACTGAATTTCCTTAGACTCTTCTAAGACTCCCTTTTATACAATCCCATGGTCAACAGACCATGGGTAAATATCTAAAGTCGACATGACTTATACAAAGGAACGGCATAAAACCCTTAGTAACTCTTTACATCTTCATGCTCTACGGCCACAAATGCAGAGAATTTACATTCTTTACACAAAACTTGGGCCTTTAGCCCCAAACTTGGGATTTTAACCCCAAGTTGACCTGAGGGGACCCATTCCCAATAGGCCCCCAACATAAATATGGTGACTTGCCCTCGAGTCACTCTACTGGTGTGAAGATCCTGTCCACTTGTACCACTGTGACTTTGGCAATGCACTGTGTTGCCACCTACTTTATCTGCTCGACTAGTTGCTCTATCGCTAACCCTGTGCCATCTACCTATACGTTCTACTGATTTTCCTATAGACTAGCCAATTTACCTTTGATGGTGGTCGTGAGCACATATGCTTTGTTTAGCCAAGGCTTCAATCG
>Ga0181464_1001420_pt1 | contig 12030 bp, 11 predicted proteins | sample InSIn2gowninarea_FD_119074 | JGI IMG/M metagenome (GOLD analysis project Ga0181464, IMG submission 119074) | Clean room microbial communities from NASA Spacecraft Assembly Facility at Jet Propulsion Laboratory, Pasadena, California, USA -... ...
CAAGAGTTGTACACAGTTTATGCGAAACTAACCTATAAATGTAAACAAGAAATAAAAAACAAAAGAGTGAAGAGCAGAAGCAATGAAAAAGAAAAGGGATTAAGAAAACAAGTGAGCAAGCAAACAAAAAAATAAGAAAGCAAACATGCATGCAAGAAAACCAACCAGAAACAAACACTACTCCTACTCCTAAGCTAACAGTGCATGGGTCTTCTCACATGAAGTGATACTTCCAGTGTAGTCACTGGCACATTGGTCAACCCATGTTGGTGAATGCATGGTTCTTGAATAACACAGGCACACAAACCAACAAACATTAAGGATATAATGATGAAGACAAACACACTCTGGGTTTAAATTTGTCCACAAAAAATAAATGAGTGAAAGCACATGACATGCACTCTATGGACTTGCCATGGTGTTGTGTTACATTGCGTGTAGATGTTAATCATGTGCATTCTCTTGACTATGAAATGAAAGAAAACATGAGAAATGTAGACCACTTACGTCACGTAAGTCTTCCTGCTATGTAAGATTCCTCCAATGCAAAAATGATGGGATCATGTGATACGAGTGGAGAAAGCAAAATCTAGGTGTTTCGTTAATCTTCAATGTGAAGCAGAGAATGATGAGGAGCCTTGCGTGTTTCAAAAATTTCCTGACCGAAAGTGAAACAGACCTCAGGATAATGAGGGCCTGACATAACCATCATCTCGAGCTGAAGTGCCTCGATAGCCTGTGGGGTTTTGAATTCATTGACAGGAAGAACATCAGAGACTAGTGGCCTACACATATTAATAGTGAGTGAATCAACATCGTGATCGAATGAAGTACAAAGATCATGACAGCCACGATCATAAAATTTGTGATGTTTATTGGCATCCTCATGATTTGATGAATCATACAGAGGGGTAGATGAGAAGCAAGGATGTTAACCCTTTGTGTTTTCAGAAATGATAGATGATAGATTGGACGGATTTTCAAAGGAAGATGTGTCCTCTCTGCAATGTAATGACATACTGACATCTGATGTGTCCTGTGAATGATTGGAAGTAGAAACATCCGGAAATGAGTTTCATAGGGAAAATCAATAGTGGTAGAATCACAAGTGATGTCAAGATAGGGCGGGTGAGTTTCAGGTGGAAGGGAGTCATCCTTAACCACAGGTTCATCTTTGGATTCCCACACACACTCATCATGAATGATAGTGCAAGTTGGATACACAACACCAACTCCGTCAACAACTTGATCCTCTTTCAAAACACGTGTGGAGTCTGGAATGGAAGAACACAAGGAATAATAATAGGGAGGATCAATGGAATGCGAGGACAGAGGCTGAGGGAACAAATCCACGTGATAACCAGTAGGCTTGCAAGCCAAATATGTGTAGATATCAAGAGTAGGTGGGGTGGGAGGATGTGATAGTTCAACAGATGTGTGTGCATGTTCTCCCACATCACTCTGTGGTGGTGGAGTTGTTCGATGAGGTGAATGTGGATAGTCACTTGTGACAACAATTGTGCTTGCCTGTGTTTACACGGCTCTATCACCAAAGTATCCTAAGCAGGATTTGAGTGATTTCAAGAATTGCAAATTTTCATACATGTAAAGAAGATACTCAAATATTTAATCATGAAATTCCTAATCAATTTCATCTTCGGGAAATCACTATGCAAGATTAAAAGAGCATGTGTGAAACTCTTCAATGGATTCATCAGGTGCTTTTCGTAATGTCAGAATTTCTTTGTTGAGTGCTTTATGGTCAAAGTGAATGAAAGCATGGTATATCTCTACGACGAGATGAGAAAGAGAATGAATAGATTTTTCAACAAGTGTGGCACACCAATGCATTAGGTTCCCTTGAAGCATGCAGGTGAACAATGCACAATTCATGTAATCTTCAAAGATTTCATATCTTTTGCATGAGCCTACAAAACTGATCACATGCCTAACCAAGGCTACGTGGCCTCCACCATCATATGTTTTAATTTTGATCCCCAGGCTTGCTCCACCCTGGAGGGGGCCAGTCAACTTAACAGCACATGCAATAGCCTGCAAGCCTGGGGATGAAATTTGCCCATTTTATGGGTTGAGCAAGGCTCGCTGTGCCCTCAAGCATTACACAATTTCTGGGGCCAGCAGGTCACCTCCTCCCAGAATTGTGCAATTTCTAAGCTAAAGCCCAGTGTTGGGATGGATTGTATAATTCCATGAGGGAAGGATGCCTGGTTGGATTGTGCAATTTTGGAGCCTAGCAAGCAGCCCAATAGGATTGCACATTTTTTTGAGGGAAGGATGGTTCCCCTCCATATTTGTGCAATTTTCAGGGGGAGAATCTCAACCAGAAAATTGTCTAAGTCCAGAATGACAACCTATGGGTGGGAGACAAACAAGTTGAAATGCACAGGCTAACAGGCCACTGAAATTCAACTGAATCTTATGCACTTGATAATGCAAGACATGCTGCTAAGGATGGTTGGTAGGGAGGCTCCAAAATGAAGCTAAGGAAAAATTTGGAGGGTGGTTGTAGGCACTACAACAGGTTCATTCAAGCAATCAAGGGTATTGAAAAGAAAACACATAATGTAGAGGTGAAGGCAATTCACTAAAAGTTGCTAATCACATGAGAAAACTGAAAAATACAAGGCTTTTCTTTGTTTTCTATCTATTGCGCAAGTTTCACAGAAACAGACACGCGCTTCACATTTGTTAGAGAAAAAAACGCACAAGCATGAAATATTTGAAGATTTTTCACTTCCATAGACTCAGAACAGATCCTAGGGGACTGTAAAACATCTAGGGAAGTGAAGAGCACCTTGAAGGATGGTTGTGTAGAGAGGAGGTTCTGCAAACAATCTCTAAATTAATGAAAAGAGATCAGCATGGTTGTCATTTCTATTGTGGTGTTTTTGGAGCATAAGTGTACCATAAAACACCCCCTTAGCAGTGGATTGTTACCTACAAAGGATCACAATCAAAATTGGCTTTTTTAGTGGACAGACTTAAATAAACACAACATTGTAAATAGTGGCAATAATGCATACCTAAACATGAACTTAAACAAGGAGGTACATAAATACATCAATGCTCAAAAGGAGCAAACACATCAATAATAACTGGAAACATATCCCTTTATTAGTTGTTAATAGTAGAGGTTGAACACAATTAGAATATCAAACACTTGAAAAGAATTCTTTCAGTTAGGGAGCTCAAAAATCCTCAGCAAGGGGGTTTCTTTTCCTCAATCTCTTTGCAAGTTTCTCCTCTCTATCAAATAAGTGTGAATACTTTCCAAAGGGTGGATTCCTCTTCACTCATTAATATGTTGGGTTGCTTAGAAGAAATTTGGACAACATGCTAGTGCTCTTCACTTCCTTGGTTTCAGCAATGGAATGGTGCTTTTCTCAAACAACAATTTGGCCAACATAACAATGTCTCTTGTTTTGGCTCTCCCATGGCCTATTTATATAGAGTTTTTTGAATCCCTGTTCCCTCTCTTGGTACATGTATGATAAAGACACATGAGCAGGACAAGAGGATTCCATTGAGGGTTGCACTTCTCCAAGGCGACTTGAATTCAGCTATACTAGGCCAATCTCATGTGAGAAAATCGGCTCCAAGTGTGTAGAGTGGTCATGCATTGCTGAGTCATCCTTTTCTACAATCGTGTGCCTTTTGGAGCTTATGTCATGCGCGCGTTTATTGAAGAAATATACACATGACCTTATTTAATTTCCCTTATAAACAAGCTCGGTAAAGTACAAGAGGACTTGTGCAGTTACCAATAATTGGTTATCTATCATCATGTCCCTGTATGAAGAACCTTTTGTCTTTAGTCCATGATACACCAATGGAAAATACGTTCTATTTGAAGTGAACCTTGATGAAAACACAACGCTTGCGCGCTAACTAGTATCACCTACTCTTGTCAGTTGTTTCTAGGTTAACCCTTTTCAGCTCAGTCAATTAGAGTAAGGTGAGGGGGAAAACTTTAACAAGTATGTCAGAGGTATATACAAAATACTTCTCTGAAGGAACAACCTCTTATGCTCTCAATAAGTCAGGATCCATCTTCCGCCTCTGAAATGAATAAGTGCTATGCACAGTTGTTGAAAAAATGAAAATATGAAAATATGGAAAATTTTGAAAAAATGAATAAGTCAAAAGAAGAGAAATTCTTCCTGCGTAGAGAGGTGATGCAAGTAAATCTACCATGGTACTGACCAAGCTCGCTGGCAGCGGAGTGATTCATGTTCCTGTGTGACTCCACTAGGGTACCGTCTAGGCTTGCTAGCAATGAAGCAACACCAGAGATGAAACTTAAACTCTGACTATCATATTGCTTATGTAATAATATACTCCTCATCCCCAATTGAAACAACTATGTTGACTTGGATTGGAATGTGATTTGACCGACAAAGAGCATGGCAGGTGCTACATATTTCAATCAAGCTAATGTGGGAATCAAGATGATCTGAGAATCGAGCAATACTTCCGGAGGAGTTAGAATTTATTTTCATAAAACAAGGTCCATTCAGAGAGATGGAGTTCTACCAGTGTGTCACCAAGTGTTGTAGTGGCTACAACCACCCTCCAAATTTTTCCTTAGCTTCGTTTTGGAGCCTCCCTACCAACCATCCTTAGCAGTGTTTCTTGTACTATCAATTACATAGGCTTCAACTGAGTTTCAATGGCCTGCCATCCTGTACATGTCAAATTGTTTGTCTCCCACCCATAGGATGTCATTTCAAATTTTCTAGCTCCCCCTGAAAATTGCGTAAATCTAGAGGGGAACCATCCTTCCCTCCAAAAATTGTGCAATCCTGCTATGCTTCCTGTTGGGCTCGAGAATTACGCAATCTGACCAGACGTCCTTCCCTCCAGAAATTGTGTATTCCAGCCCAACACTGGGCTTCAGCTCAAAAATTGTGCAATTATGGGAGGAAGTGACATGCTGGCCTTAGAAATTGCGCAATGCTTGAGGGATATGTAACCTTTGTCATCCTAGAATCTGTGAAAATTTCATCCCCCGGATTACAGGGTGTTGCATGTGATACTAGGTCGTTGCATGTGATGGCTTGTTTTCTCCAAAGAAAAAGGAAAAGCATCCCTAGATTTTGGGGATCTATTTTTAGTACCTGGAGGTTACACGCAAAGACCGTTTTAGAAACCTCCAACCAAGTGTCATTTCTTCCTAGAGTTGTGGCATGCACATTATAACCTTGATCTTATCAAAACTATTTATTCGATGCTACATAATTCATTTCTCACATCAATCTTGGAGCTCTGACATCCCACATCACATATAGGAGTCTTCGACACATTCAGCTCAGCTTTTTCTGGGTATGTCTACTTTTCATGTCGTTTACTGCTTTTTTGTCGCTTTTTTGTCGCTTTTTGTATTTCACTTTGTGTAAGTGTTCTTTGCTTGGTTTCAATGAACACTTTTTGTCATTTTGATGTATGTTAGCTTGTAGAAGAATTGTTTCAGTTTTTCACTGCATCTCACTATTGTCACATGCATGACATTATTTCTACACTAACAGTCGCCGTTGCGAAAACTCGCTTCACACACATGCTTGTTTTTCCATTTTCTAAATCTTTCACTCATTGTTTGCATGCATGATTATTCACTCCTATTCGCACTCAACTTCGCCATGCACTCACACTTTTCATGTTTTAAGTCGCCTGTCAACAGGTCTAGGCTGCCTTGGCCCATACCTTGCCTTTCTTGACTAGCAATGCACATTTATGGAAGTGAAGGCTTTTCCTTCCTCCTGGAAAATGTGCAAAATTGGCCAGACTAATACCTAGGCTTGCTCTGTGCAATTTTTGGAGGAAGTGCCCAACTAGCCCCAGAACCTGTCCAATCTAGTTTGTTGGGTTTGCATGCCCTTGCTGACTGAAACTATGCATTGTGTAGTTTCAGTCCTTAATAAGCCAGGATGGACTATGCATTGCATAGTTTCAACAGTCGGTCAGTGTCTTGATAGCCTGGACTTTGCCTTGCACATTTTTGGCTGTCAGTCTCCCAGCCTCCAGGTGGAAATGCACAATCTTCACAATCAATCACATAGGTATTTTGCAAGTCAGTCCTCAAGTTTGTTTTGGTTTTCAACTGAAAAATTGCTTTCCATGAGTGTTTCTATGTCTCCAGGTATCATAGGTGTTCATCCGCCTCTCAACAGTACATGTACAATGGCCTCCAGGAGAGCAGAGTCAAAGGACATTGTCGAGAGTGCAATTGGAGATACAGTTGAGCAAATGTCTATGAGCTTGCCTATCTATGAAGAAACCAGTTTGTACATAGATGAGGGTATAAAGATGAAATGGCAGCGACATCATAGAGAGCAACACAATTAGCAGCAAAAGGCGATAGTAGACCTACGCATGACCAAGGCATGAGGAAGGTTTATTGACAACACATAGGGAGAGTAAAGTTGCAAATTCAAAGCAGATCCACTTGTGATGAAAGAATATTTAGAGATTGAGGCCAAGAGGTAACAACGTGGGAAGAGAATTGCTCAAAGGCAAGGAGGAAATAGAGGATGGAGGAAACAAAGGAGGAGTTGCAGGAGTTGAGGTGGAAACTCAGGGAATAACGACAGTTGTGCAGTGGAGAGAAGGAAGTGCAACAGGGACAGGTACATCAGGGGGCGCAACATGCACAGACTAATGAAATTGCGTCCATACAGGTTATAGACCCATCCCAGTAGCTGCCACAGAGCAGACAGGGTCAGTAATGCTTTTGGCCACATGCAAGGGTGTTCAGGACAATGGATGTCATTGTGCACATGCATGTGATCCCATCTATTGGCACACTCACTGAGGCAAAGACAACGAACCAAGTCTGACTGGAGCTAGATATGTACTTTGAACATGTGATGCACCTAGCCACCAATGCACACTTGGAGATCAACACAGATACTATGCATCAATATGTTGATGGTCTGGCTGCACTCAAGACTATGATGCACATGTTAACAAATGAGTTGGACAGAGATCCCAAAATAGTGTACCTGGATGCAATAGAGGCAAGAGTTCTCTTTCAGAAGGATATCTCCACAGACTACACGTACACCATCATGGACTACCAAGCTTGGCATCAGTTCACCACTGTCAATCATCATGAGGATGTTGAAGGGTTGGTCTTCCCACAACTGTCTGCGTCCTAGTGATGTCTTGCATGGCTTACTTGAGCATATTTTGTCTCACATGGGTACATGTGTAGATTGCAATTTAACATGTTGTAAAAGTGAAAGATCAAGTGTCGATAGTCGAATGTAATAGTCATGTAGTAGTTGAAGAGTCATGAGGGTAGGTGAAGAGTCACAAAGAGGTATGTAAAAGGTCACCCCACATTTTTCTATTTATAGAACCTCATAACTCATTGTACAGGCTTTTGGTAGATGATTTGAAATGGGGGTTTAGCTAATCTTGTTATGCTTACAAGAACCTCCCACTCCAAAACTTAAACAAAATTCAGGATCTAGCTTATGTTAACAATTTGTTGAATTAAGAACTTGAGATAGGTGTATATCTTTGTTTGCCTTTAACTGATTAAGTGCTTTAAGTTCATTTTCTTAAACTGATATTAAACACATAACAATAAAGAATGCAACAAATAATTAACCACATAACAACAAAATTGATTAGGATTTCACCCAACTCTTGTGGGCTACGTCTCCGTGAGCTCTTGTCAATTTGACTTGGCTCTTTGGGATTATGGCTTCAATTCTTTTACAAGTTCCACACTCAACTCCAATGATTATTGACTGAACAGTGAAGACCCACGCCTTGTGAATGTGAGGTCTTGAGATTGAATCCCATAGACTCTCAATACATTTTACTTAGCCTCATTTATCCAATCAGATAGGGCCACGTGGCCCAATCTTGAGCTACCACATGGCAGCTTCGGATTGGCCTGTGGACCCTATACTAAAAATTAAAAATTTTAATACAGTTCAAAAATTTAGAAATTTCCTCCTTTTCCAAGGACAGTGGGCAAATTTCTTTTTACATTTTCTCCTTCATCCAGAGTCCATTTTAGCCCATTCAAATTGCATTAGATTCATAATGAAAAGATATACATGATGGGATTATTTTAAGAAGCATTATTTGACTGTACTTTTTGAGCATTTTAAAAGTCATTGATGATCATTTTCTGATCACTCCCCATTAGAAATATTTTGGACCCCAAAAGACTGATACATTGAACTGAGAGTAACAACACCCTCTTCTTTCAGCCTCCATACATTTGCCTTGCATAGCTAGTGCCTTTGAACCAAAACTCGAAGATAGTCAACACTTTCCTTCTTGTATGTTCTTGTCCTCCAGTTAAGAACTATCTTCCATGATCGTCGATCCAAGGTGGTTCAACAACATGATGTAATCTCATGTTTTCAACAGAAATTTTTCCTACAACAAAAAATGTTCTTCAGCAAACGATGTCAGAAGAAGAAAATAACTTGATGACATAAATTCTTGCTCCATCAAAAGAAACAAATTTCACATCATGTGAACTATCATCATGTCTTTACATCTTGTGTACAAATGTTCGACTAAATCCCAAGCTGACAAAAACATCCCCTTTCAACAATTGACCCTTCAAGTCAAGCATGTACAAAAAAAAAATTTAACGATTCTTTTACAAAGATGAAACACTTCATCATTATCTCCCTTTTACAATCTTGGAGACCAAATGACATTACATGCATGTTTAAACAAAGCAATATGATGGTCGATTGCTTTCCATCAAGTCAATCACACATACATGTTCAAATACAAGGAAATCATTAACATCACCGTGTTCATACATACTATTCTCATGTATGTATTCCATTCTTCAACTTTCTCTTAAGCACATTGTACTTACAAAGCTGAAATGTATATCATTTTGCTGCAATAAAGTGAGTCTTCATACTCAACTTTTCCATCCTGCAACTTGCATTCCATTAGCAAAGAAATGCAAATAGATGTGATGCATTTCTTTTCACATCAAAAAATAATATGCAACTTTAATTGAATAAGAACTCAAACAATTTCTTGCCAATCCATATCAAAGGAGCTCCCTTTGACTGCACATTGAAATCAACATGTGAATCATCCTGAAACACATCATTTATGGAAACTTCCTTTCCATTCTTGCCATTCTCTCTTTCCACCTTCAAATTTCGTGGAAGCATTGTTGGATTCAAAGTCCAACACTTTTTAGCAATATGTCTTTGCTTATGGAAATAATTGCAACACGTGGATTTTCTTGACAACATGATTTGCCTTATCTAGTGGACCTTTGGCTTCTTGCCTCCTTTCCTTCAAAATGTGGCCATTTTCTTCCAACATCTAGAAACACTATGGTTATCCAAACCACAAAAGGAACATGCAATTCTTTTCTAATGCTTATGTGGAAATTTACCATGCTTTACATAATCAAAAGAAGTGTGATAGAAATCAGATTTATACTTTTCTCTTTCACTTTTATTACCTTCATGAGGAGGTGAATCAAATGAAGAAGTGGCTCCTTTCGGAACACCATCAATCTCTTCAATGCTTTTAGAGCTTTCACAACTCTCTAGTTCACATGCATGTTTATGAACACCTTCTTCCTACAAAGTAGGTTTCAAACTATTGCATTCCCTAAGAATACAATCTTTACACTCTTGAGGTAGAAGACCTGAAATGAAACTCCTTCTAGGAATTGTTTCAATTGTCTTCATGGCTGCTTTGGAACTTTCTCCATAAGATTGTCCATAGCCAAGACCCAAATACTTAGGCCTTTCTTCAATCATTATTGGCTCAACAATGCTTTGTGCATGTTTTCCCAATCATTTTCCTTCATAGCCCATTTTTGACATCAACTTCGACCCTATGCCTCTTGTATGTTTTTCAAAAGAACCAACATAATCATTCTTAGAGGAAATTGAAGACAAACTAGGATTGTTTACCTCTTCTTCAAGATGATACTTGACTAAGGCTTCTTTGGCAACAATACGCTATGTCTCTAACTCATTCATCTTTTCCAAGTTCATATTTGCAATATGAAGTTTAATATCCATTTCCTCCAATTTTTTAGAAAGCAACTGCTTCTCTTCCTTCATGAAATTCAACTACTCTCTAAGTTCAGTGCTCATTTCTCTCACCATATCCATCATGATGAACAAGTGTTGCTTCATGTCTTCATCAAAGAATCGTGTAAAGGAGGAATATTTTGAGAACTCACTTGTAGAAGTTGTTATTATAAAAATGAACAAAAGCACTTCAACAAAAGTAAGACAAATTTCTGAACTAAATGACTGCAAAGTCAAACTCTTATTCAAACAACCATTCACAACAAACCTCTTATGCTTCAAGATTGTCTTGAGGTCCTTGGGGTAAGAAGAATGCCTTCATTCCTTCTTCCTTCTTGTCCTCTCTTGAACTTAGCTATCAGTAGCTTTCCCTTCACCTTTGCAAACTCAAACAACAGTTAGTTTACAAACAATCAAACGGTAGGATTTGACATTTTGAACACCTTTCAAGTCAAACAAGCAATCTTATGCTCTGTCAATCAAGCATGTTGCTCTGATACCACCTGATCTAAAATGGGGATTTAGCTAATCATGTTATGCTTACAAGAACCTCACACTCCGAAACTTAAACAAAATTAAGAATCTAGCATATGTTGACAATTTGCGGAATTAAGAACTTGAGATAGGTGTATGTCTTTGTTTTCTTTTAACTGATTAAGTGCTTTAAGTTCATTTTCTTAAACTAATGTTAAACACATAACAGTAAATAATATAGCAAATAATCAACCACATGAACAACAAAATTAATTAGGAGTTCACCCAACTCTTGTGGGCTACGTCTCTGTGAGCTCTTGTCAATTTGACTTGGCTCTTTGGGATTATGGCTTTAATTCTTTTAAAAGTTCCACACTCAACTCCAATGATTATTGACTGAACCAATGGGCTTAGAATACCATCTTTATCCCTGGCTGTTGCTGCAAATAGATCCAAGATCCCTAGGACTTGATTCCTTTAATCAGTGCTCTTGCACTGTTTTGAGGGTTTTTTTTATGACATTGACTCTTTCAGAATTCTGCAACTCAAATGTTGAAACTAACAACACAATCGAATTCAGATCATTGAGACGGTGCGAAATGCATATAACGATGTCCCCTTTCTGAGCTGGTGACCTCTACACCTCCCAAGAATCAACAACTCTGTCTGCTCTACTAAATTCACCTCCAGATTTGGCAGTTTCACCAAAGTTAGTAGAGTGTTAACTAATTGTAGCCAAGCTCTGAAATTAACCTGCAATAAAATATGGTTGTCGCGCTCTGTCAACAAGCCCTCTGTGTGATGGCGTATTGGCGAAAACATAGTTTATAATGGGGGGGAGGTTAAGAGGTCGAACCTCTCCCCTCCAAACTTGGCGCACTCCATTGAAATGACCTTCCGTTTATAGTATGGTGCATTAATCCACCGATGTACGTGGCTCAGTACACAGCCATTGACCTCCGGGTGGCATTTCTTAGCAATACCCCGTGACAGGATTAATACATTTATGGATTGGACAGTCCACCAAAAATGCGGAGTTTAAACACTGAGTTTTGGCTGTATGTATAACCCCATTCGCGCGGAGGCTTTCAACGGGCTGTGATACTTAGAGCGATATGTATAACCCCATGGTGGAGTTGTTGTTAGCCATAGCGCTAAACTTATCCATTGCATACTCCATTCGATGGTGTGGATTTAATATAATGGATATGCTTCTATATTTAGCGCGGGAAGCTTACGTGGAGTGGATAGCGCTCGACTGGAGCCTTCATGATTTCCCTTGCATGGCGTGGCGTGAACTAGCATGGAGACTTGTTAACGATGGCCTTATCTCCGTGGCACTGAGTTAGCGCATTGACTTGGTACGTGGCACTACCAATCCATAATGGATCCCCTGCATGGCACTAGAACCTTGGTGCTGGATGGATGTTTGAATGGTGCGTTGACTGCATATCGTGGCAAGATCCCATTCCGTGCAGCATGGTATATC
>Ga0181464_1001002_pt2 | contig 12028 bp, 10 predicted proteins | sample InSIn2gowninarea_FD_119074 | JGI IMG/M metagenome (GOLD analysis project Ga0181464, IMG submission 119074) | Clean room microbial communities from NASA Spacecraft Assembly Facility at Jet Propulsion Laboratory, Pasadena, California, USA -... ...
GTTTTATTAATAATTATAGTCATAATTATTATTTTACTACTTTTTTTTTATGTAATTTGACCAAATGAATATGTTTAATACCATAGGATAGGATATTACAACATTTTTTCTATATCGGATTAGAAAAAAAAAAATGTTTTTTCCTATTTATTTTTAAATTACTTTCTAAATCTAATTTTATATATGTAATAAATAAAAATGTTTTTATTTATATTTAAAATAAAATTTTCAAAATTTCTATTTTCAAAATAAAAATGTTTAACTAATATAAAATTTAATAATCTAAACATATGTTTTATAATATTCAAAATCAAGAATTTTCAAAAGTTTTTTTAATTTCAAAATTTACAACCTCCTAACTTTGCAAATTGTCCGCTTGACATAAATTAAATGTTTTAATATATTTCTATTAAATTTAAATTTACATATTTATTGTTGTACACTTCAACGTATGCAAGTGAAGGTGAATGAAATTAACATGCAAAACACAATATTATAGGAAAGAGTGAGATTTACTATTTATCAATATATGAAAATGCTAATAACAATGGAAAAAGAGAGAAGAAAAATAGATATAAAAAATATAACTATGATGTCTTATATCACTTTTCTATAGAAATTTACATATTTATTATTATTTATTATTAGATATATTATTATAAATGTTAATTATTTAAATAAATATATTTATATATTAAATAATATTTAATTAAAAATAATTTATAAAATATCTAAAGTATAAATTTATATAATATATTTCTATGGAGAAAAAAATATGAAATTTTTAATGAATTAGTAGAAATACTTGTGAAAGGATGAAGGCAAGTCACTCATACTAGTAAGTGTAATGTTTCTGGAAAAGTTGTAAATATTTTATTTACCACTGTAAGAAAACAAACTGGATAATATTGTTATTTTCTGTTTGGATTAATAATATCGTTAATTCTGAATTTAGGAAATGATTAAGTAATATCAGATTTTGTAACTTCTCGTTAAGAAGTTGGAAAGAGGCAGTTGCCGATAAAAAAAGAAAACCCTAATTACCTCCCCTAACTAAAAACACCCCAAGGAAAAGGGGGTGAGGGGAGGAAAAATCATGCTGAAAGGTCATATGGTAAAAGGGAGAGCATGCTAAGTCTGGTGAGGACCAGATAGCATTGGCACGAAGTGCGAACTTGCGGAAGAATGTAGTCTCGCAAGCTTGGGGGGAGATTTGGTCGCGAAGATGAATCTCATGGACGGGAGGAAGACAAGCAGAGAGTAAAAGGTGATAGTGCTCTAGGAATCCACTGCATAGGAAATATAGGTAAGCGGAACTTACAACAACTTCACTGTACAAATACTACTGTGTTTTTTTAACTGAGAATGCTATAGAGGGAACGGGATCCCAACCTATAAATTAACTGGAATTTCTTTGTTAGTAGGGTTTATGAGGGTTGATATTTTTATGAAAATGGATACCTTTATATAGAAAGACATAACTATTGGAACATGATAAAAATAATCTGGACAACACAGATTAACCTTATTACTGTAAATTAAACCTCTGTAGAGGAGGACTAACTGGGCCGAATAGGCTTGCTGGGTCCAGTTGACACTAACTAAAATATCAGTGTTTGCGCAGACAGTTAAACATTGATAACAGAATAGTGTGGAGGTAAGTTCCAAACAAGAGAAAACCATAAGGAGTTATGTGCAAAATAGTTACATATGTAAACTTAACTTAAGAGTCCCATGTATTATAGAGCATGTATAAATTAACTTAAGAATATTCTGTGTAAGAGAGAACTTATTAATTTAACTTGAGCATATTCTGTGTGACTGAGAACCTCTTTTTTTAACTTAAGAATAGCATGTGTAAATGAGAACTTATTAATTTAGGAATCCATGCAAATTTGGGGTCCTGTGTGCACCCAAAACCTAGTTACTTAGTACAGGGGAAAGTACCTAAGTAGCTAGTGCTACAAGCAAAGAGGGGCACATTCAAATGTGTGAAGCGTTCAGCTTGCTCGAACCAGAAAAAGAAAAGGAAAATAGGAAATTGAAATTACTATGAATTATAATATGGTAAAACCCTTTTACAAAAAATGAAAACCCTAATTAAAACAAAAACAGATGACAGTACTGCGCTTGCGCCTAGATTTTGGTGGTTTCCAAAATCATGGCCATGGTGGAAAAGACCTGTTAAATTAATCATTTCTTCTGAAAGCGATTAAATAATCCAACCGACCCACATTTAAGCTCAGAAGTGCCACAATGGAAATTGACATGAATATTTAAAATAATGATCAACGCATACATAATCATCTTTTTCCATGAAGAATAGTACAGACAACTGGAAAATAGAAGTATCGTTATCACAATTAGGAATAGCATTCAAGCACTCAAAGGAAAACAATTTCCATGAAGACTATTTAGACATAAGGAAAATAGTTGTAACATTAACATAACTGTAACGGCACATGTAGTTTCTTATCATGAGGATAAAATGATTATGCAGTCATATTACAAGAAAATGAAAACTGCAGCGATTTCGACATTATAATAACTTAAGAGAATCCTGACCTTTACAAACGAACAGGTCAAGATCTAAGTTAGCTGATACAGGGCCATAGCCTTTGTTCACTCTAGACTGTCTGAATTAATAATGTTTACAACTTCATCAAAGAGGAAAACCCTCCACCAGGCAATAAGAAAGTTGGCGAATAGCCCAACAAGGGAATCCTATACAGCTCCAGGACTGAAGTCGGAACTCGTTCTTGGTATGATTAAACCAAAACTACAACTTGAACATGAGAACCCTTCTCTTCACAGACAAAGACATCAAAGGATGCCAAAGGGATTACCAGGAAACTTTCGAGTGCCCAATCCAGATAAGGAATCTGCCGCATCTTCACAATAGCTAGTGTCCCATAGAATCACCATTTCCAAACCTGCAAAGGGTTGCGAGTTAAAATGTGATAGAAAACTGGACAGAAACAATTGAGAAACAAAGAGTAAAACTAAAGGGTAACCTTGTTTCACCTGGAAACTAGTAGGGTATCACAAACCCCATGGGAGAGAAACCCCTCAGCCACCTCTGTGACATGTCATCTGCACCATGCTCAAAGGATTCACGATGTGCAACCCACAAGTGGAGCAAGAGAACTAAGCAGAGCACAATGGTAAGAGGGAGAAAATGAATCACATAACCCTACAAGAGAGTCTGAAAAGCCATTTGAAACGCCTCCAACCATACGATTGTAAACCCATGACTACCACCATCAATGCAATGAAGAATCCCGAGGAAATCTGACTCGGTTACAATTCCAATTAAATCGACATAGCAGAAGAATTAATTTCCAAAGGACCAGTGGGTGATAAGCTCGATGCACAAGCTAAGGTGTCCCATTTTGGCGAGAGCGATAGCTTAATGAGACTGTCAGTGGACTGACAGAGTGCATTAACGCCAACTTAGCAATACAACCATAATTTCTTTGATTCGTATTATATAATCAAAATTTCATGTAAAATTAGTATTAGGATAAGGTAAAAAAGGATATGTTGTCATAGTCGGATAATGGAACGTTCAACTCATAAAAAAAAAATTGTATTGACATTTTTAACTATTATGAAATGGAGATATGACATGTGGTATTAGAGCCAAGGTTACAAAACTGTGACATCTGGCAAATTCACTGTAAATTAGTTATTGTTTTCTTTTGAAATTTTAACTGTTGTTGATTTGTTAATTTGCTAAGTACAGAGGAACATAAAAACAACAGTCTATAAGAAGAACAGATAGGGTGCCACACAAGAATATGGCTAGCCTAGGGCCTACAACATTCCTGGAAAATAACCCTAAAATATGGGTGCAATTAGGAGAGGAAGCACGCAACACAAATATTGCAATTTTGGAAACAATTTAGGAATTAAAGAGTGAGATGGCCCGCCTACGGAAGGACAATGCAAGATTAACCCTGGAACAAGAAAAAATTACAGAAAGCCTGTCTGTTAAGCAGAATCAACACTAGAACATTCCCAGCCCTAAACAGGAACGAATGTTTGAAGAACAGGATTATCATATGGAGCATGAAGGAATGGGGGTGGGGAAGAGAATCGAGAAGAGAAGCCAGATAATACCTCTGGGAACCGAACATCAAAAAGGCAGCAGATAGAATTGCAAGGGGCGTTGCGGAAGATAAAACTGCCACATTTCGATGGAAAGTTGGAAGAAGCAGCCAAAGCCTAGCTTATTAACATGAACAAATACTTCCAGTTATATGAGTATGATCATAATCTAAAACCCTTGTTGACTATCTTCCAACTGCAAGGGAAGGCCACTTTGTGGTTGGAGGAGGTCAAGATTGTACGAGGGGTGAGCGAGCAAAGTATAACTTGGGAGAAGCTCCAGAAATATTTCAAGGAGAGATATTTGACAGAATGATTTTGCGATGAGAAAGCAAATGAATTTCACAACCTGCGGTTTGGACAACAAACCATGGATGAGTTCATCACCTGATTTACATCCTTGCTACGATATGTACCCTACATATGCGAGGAAAAGGTTAAGGTACAACGGTTCATCATCAGTTTACCCATGGCGATGAGGGAGAGAATTGAGTTTGATAACCCAAAAAAATGGACAAGGTTATACGAAAGGCCAGGATATGCTATCAGCACAGCAAACAGAAGGGTGAAATTTTGGGCAGGAAGTGGGCAGACAAGAAAGGTAGTAAGATTGCAATGGGTGATAAGGGAAATCGGGGTAGTGCTGGCAAAGGGTTTTCCAAGGGGAAAAACAACAAAAATCTACCGAAAAACTAGTTCAGAATTAAGCCACCATCTGAATCGAGAATCAACGAGCAAACTGGTAGACTCGATAAAGAGGGAACAACAAGGCCCCCAGTACAATGCTGGGGGCGTGGGGGACCCCATTACGTCAAAAACTATCCTCATCGAAAAGGCACTGATAAGGTTTCACAAATTCACAAAACATCAATTGTGGGTGATGTAGCTCGGAGCATTCCGAAAATTAATGTTGCTCTCGAATACCATCAAGCAGATTACCAGCCAACTATGGTGGAATTTGAAGGTAAGAGTTTTAATCATACTGTGTCTATTTTAATTGATCCTAGAGCTACATTAAGTTATGTTAGTCCTAAGGTTGTGGAATAGTGTAAATGACAGTTTGTCAAGTTTAAAAACCCTTGGCTAGTATAGCTGGAAACAAGGGCAAAGAGACGAGAGTTGGCCAAGGTTAATAATTGCCCTCTGGAAAGAGCAGGTTAGACTTTAATGGCAGATCTAAACATCCCCCTTGGATCATATGGCGTGTTGATAGGCATGGATTGGCTGGAAAAAAATTGGTCCATTATAATCTGTAAAACAAAAACTATCTACTACAAGAATGATCCGGAAGAAGGGCGGGAGATGCAAGGCATCTCGAGGCCCGTACAGGTTCGACTGATAACCACCTCTCAACTAGCAAAGTGTATCAGGAAGGGTTGTTAGATCTATGTTATTCAGGTTGGTTATGCCAACTCAAAAGAAAAGACAGCCACCTTGGAGAATATTCCAGTTGTGCAAGAATTTTCAAATGTATTCCAGGAGGAGATACCAAGACTACCACCCAAAAGGGACATAGATTTTACTATTGAATTTATACTAGCGGTAGCTCCGGTGTCCCAAGCCCCTTATCGTATGAGCACACTAGAACTCACAGAGCTGAAAATGCAATTGCAGGAATTGTTGGACAAAAATTACATCCACCCTAGTGTGTTGCCTTGGGGAGCCCCCGTGCTGTTTATAAAAAAGAAGGATGGAACTCTTCGAATGTGCATGGATTACTGACAATTGAATAAGTTAACAATTAAGAACAAGTACCCATTACCCCGGATTGATGAACTATTTGACCAAGTAAAAGGGGCAACCGTATTTTCAAAAACTGACTTACAATCAGGATATCATCATATCAGGATTAGAGAGGAGGATATAGCCAAGACCGCTTTTAGGACCTGCTATGGACACTATGAGTTTGTGGTATTACCCTTTGGGTTAACCAATGCTCCTACGACCTCTATGTGGTTGATGAACAACATATTTCATCAGTATTTAGATAAATTTGTATTAATATTTATTGATGATATACTGATATATTCCTAGAATATTGAGGAGCATAAGGAACACCTCAGACTGGTGATGCAAACCCTCTGAAACCATCAATTATATGCTAAGTACAACAGGTGTGACTTCTTTAAGGAATAGATTCAGTACTTAGGACATATTATTACTAAGGATGGAATTGCGATGGACCCCAAGAAGATAAAGACCATAATGGAATGGGCGATGTCGAAGGACGTAGCGGATATAAGATATTTTATGGGATTAGCAGGTTATTACAAATGGTTCATTGAAGGATTCTCTAAGGTGGCCTATCCTATCACCTCCTTACAAAAGAAATGGAAAACTTTTAAATGGACCGCTAAATGCCAAAAAAAATCTCAATAGCTCAAGCATCTACTCAACACAACACCTATATTAAGTATAGAAGATCCAGGTAAGGATTACTTGGTGTGCACAGATGCGAGTAAGGAAGGGGTAGGAGGGGTTCTGATGCAAGAAGGTAAGGTAATCGCATATGAATCCAGAAAATTAAAGGAACATGAGAAGAAATATTCTGCTTATGATCTGGAGTTGGCAGCTATTATTCGTGCCTTAACAATGTGGCACCACTACTTGATGGGTAAAAAGTTTATTTTAATGACGGACCATCACAGCTTGACTAGTTATTTAAGTCAACCTACGTTAAATGTTAGGCAAGAACGGTGGGTATATTTCCTAAGTGGTTTTTACTTCAATATTAAGTATTTGAAAGGGAAAGGAGTAGCGAATGCTTTAAGTCGGAAGGTGTACTGTCTCTATGAAATTTCTTGCAACAAGAGGCGTATAACCTTCGATGAACTGATTAAAAAGACAACAGAACAAGATTCAAAACATCAGCAAATAGGACAACAAGTTCAAAATCCAACCAGTAAATAAAATCAGCAAGGTTACACTATGGATGCTGCTGGCATGCTGAATTATGAAAAAAGGTTGTATGTGCCCAATCAAAATGACATTAAACGCTTGATTTTAGATGAATTTGATAGAAGTCCTTATGTTGGACACTCGGGGTATCAAAAGTTGATTACTGCACTCCGGAAGGAGTATTACTAGTCGGGCATGAAAAAATATGTAGAAGAATAGTTGGCACGTTGCCTAGGATTCCAACAAGTTAAGGCAGAACACTAGCACCCTACTGGGTTGTTGCATCCACTGTCAATTCCGGAGTGGAAATGGGAAACCATTTCTATGGATTTCATAACAAGATTATCCAAGTAAAAAAGAAACAACTATTCCATCATGGTGGTGGAGGAAAATTAAGCAAATGAAATCATTTTATACCAATGCAATCCACTTACAAGGCAGTCCAGATTGCCCATATTTTTATGCAAAATATTTTCAGATTGCATGGGTTACCAAAAACTATAATTTCTTACTGTGATGTGAAATTCATCGTAGTCTTTTGGAAAACTCTGTTTGAGAGGTTAGGGACTCAGTTAAACTTTAGTACTGCCTATCATCCCCAAACAGACGGACAAACTGAACAAGTAAATCAAGTGGTAGGAGATATTTTGAGGGCATATGTAATGCAGCAACCATCTAGGTGGGAGGACTATTTTCATTTGGTTGAATTTGCGTATAACAATGGTTATCATACTTCCTTGCAAATGAGTCCATTTGAAGTTTTGTACGGATGGAAATGCCGCATACCTTCCAGTTGGGGGGGACCAGAGGACAAATTAATGTTGAGGCCCGAAATGTTAAAAGAGATGGAGGAAATGGTCAAGAGGGTACGATCCAATTTGAAGGCAGCCCAAGATAAGGAAAAAAAGTTTCCCCGATAAGAAGAGGAATTTCAAAGAGTATCAAGTAGGGGATCATGTGTATGTAAGTATTCAGGCAAAAAGGAGTACGTTACAATGGAGTGGGTGCACCAAGCTGGCATCTCAGTTTTGTGGACCATTTCAGCTCTTGGCAAGAGTTGGGCCAGTGGCTTACCAGCTCGCCCTAGCAAGCCATATCTGGGTCCACAATGTCTTTCATGTGTCAGTATTAAAAAAATACGTTTATGATCCAAAGCACATAGTCAGTTGGCAGTATGTACAGGTAAAGAAGAATTTTAAGTAGGCCAGTTAATTGAGATGTTAAAGGCAAAACTGACTTTAACTCTTTTGTTTCAGGTCGAACCAGAAGGAGAATTCATGGTCGAGCCACTGAGTATACTCGAGCGAAGAGAAGTAATGTTGCGAAAATGAGCCATCGCCCAAGTCAAAGTGCAATGGCAGCACTTTGGGCCGATGAGGCCACCTGGGAAGATGAACAGCTCATGAAAGAAGCTTATCCAAAGCTGTTTAAGGTTAGGAAACATCGGGACGATGTTTGATTTCAGGAGGGAAGATGTAATGTCCCTGAAAAAGTTGTAAATATTTTATTTACCATCGTAAAAAGACAAACTAGATAATACTGTTATTTTCTGTTTGGATTAATAATATCATTAATTCTGAATTTAGAAAATGATTGAGTAATATCAAATTTTGTAACTTCTCATTAAGAAGTTGGAAAGAGGCAGTTGTCGATAAAGAAAGAAAACCCTCACTACCTCCCCTAACTAAAAACACCCCAAGGAAAAGGGGGTGAGGGGAGGAAAAATCATGCTGAAAGGTTAGACGGTAAAGGGGAGAGCATGATAAGTTTGGTGAGGACCAGATAGCATTCGCATGAAGTGAAAACTCAGATAGTCTCGCAAGTAGGCTTTGGGGGAGATTTGGTAGCAAAGATGAATCTCATGGACAGGAGGAAGACAAGCAGAGAGTAAAAGGTGACAGTGCTAATTTCTAAGGGTAGGAAGCATTTGAGGAATTGAGGGTAAAGTATATAGAAAATAATATTATATCAGGGAGGAAGAATAGCATATATGATCATTTCATTGAAACCAAACAAAGAGAGATGTTACATGGATAAAAATATCTGATTGAAACCAAACAAAGAGAGATGTTACATGTATAAAAATCTTTGTGGACATAATCATTCTTTTGTCCTGCGCAATACACACAACCACCAGCCAAAAGAAATGACGCTACATAGATAAAAATATTTACCTAAAAGAAAACAAAATTGTGCTAACAAAAACATCTTAAACGCATCATACACCGCCCCCTGTCCCTCCTCCGCCATCAACGCCTCCACCAAGTCCACGGCCAGCTCCGCCACCAGCTCCTGCCCCTCCTCCAAATCCACTGCCTATGCCCCCTCCCGCACCACCACCAACTCCGCCACCTCCATCTGCACCACCACTGAACCCTCCACCAGCTCGACCAAAACCACCTCCAGTGCCACCACCTAAGCCTCCTCCAGCACCACCGCCCAAGCCACCTCCAGCTCCTCCTCCCAAGCCTCCACCACCACCGAGTCCCCCACCTCCTCCTAATCCTTCTCCACTTCCAATAAAGTTCTCAGGCTTATATGGATGGTCATGTACTCCATTCTTTAGGTTTCTACTTGCGTTTACATGACAAGTAGAAGTTGTTGCTACGATCAGTCCCAACACAGAAGCATCATTCTATTCATCTTCATCTTAATCATCCAACCTTCTCCTTCTCATCTTTTATGATGAGTAGAGCACAGAGTGCCATCAGAAGAATAAGAAGCCTCTACTATCAGGTTGCAGTGAATGCATTTTTATAGCAATAACGATGGGATGAATCAATCATTACACCGATAGTGATGACCATATTTTCTCCACATTTCATTTAATTTTCCACCAACATGTAATGTGGAGCCTGCACGCTAAAATTAGAGAGACAGAGCCTACACTGGACTTTTAGGTTGCATTCAATCAGACAGATGGAGAGTTAGAGGCGTGGCCAATAGAGAAGTGCACACTGCACAAAAATACCACAATTACTACTCGGTTGACTAGAGTATGGGAGTGCATGCTAAAATTTAAGAGACAGGGCCTAGACTGGACTTTTAGGTTGAAGGGAATTAGAGGGATAAATACTAAGAGACATGGCCAATGGAGAAGTGGGCATTGCACCCACCAATCACAATTATTACTAGGTTGAGTGGAGTATTAAAATAGGCACGTCTTTTGAAGGTCCATGGAGCAGACTCTCCATGGACCGGTTTTTGTTCAAACGATATTAGAATTTGGTGCCTATATCATTTAAAGTTTTGGTTAATTTGGAAGTCTTATTGATTTTCTATGCATTTAGATCGGTTTAATAGGGTAAAACTCTAAAGCTAATGGATTGAAATGTATGATAATTTGATAATAAACACCTCAAATTTTGTTTGATTTTACTTTTATTCCGCCTTGAAAATTGGTATGGTTTCTGCAGATTTAATCCTTAGTAATATGATGTATAAGATTCAAGTTATTCATCAAATTTAATCCTTATTTTTTTAAATTGTATATAATTTTTGTGAATTTAATCTATTTTAAAATTATATATATGAAATTTGATAATTTCATGATTTAAAATTTAAATTTTAGAATAAATTAAATTTTAATGTATTTTTTAAACAGTTTGGTTTGGTTAGTTTAATAAATTGCAAAATCATAAAGACTAAAGTTTTGAAACATATGGAATTGTAACACTCTTCTCTCATATCTACCCAAGTTAACTGGTTTACTAGGGTAAACATGTGATGAGAAGCTACTATGATGTGATTCAACTCCCTAATTATGGTTAAGGAAGTACAACCAACAAAACTAGACAAATCTAATCTTCCACACATTCTACAAAACCTTCAGGAGCCAACTAATCCTTCTAGGTGACCAACCCCTGAGGTAACATGAAATTTCATTGATCTGGACCCCAGCTGCTCCCATGATAAGCCATGCATACGACTAAGGCTTTCCAGTCACCGCCACAACAAAGATATGCCAACAAATGTCAAATTTTTTAGCTAGCTCTGAACCAACGACCCCCGATTTTGTGCCACTTTTTTTAGGGCCATAACTCAGACCACTTCCCAGAACTTTAAGAAACTTTCAGAAATGGTAAATGACACTGGAAAAAGGTACAAATGTAAACACTTGATTAATGACTTGAATTGACCCCTGCTAGCCATGATAGACATTTTGTCAAACATGTCACAAATCTGTAATCTACAGGTCATAACAACATATTTGAGCATATGGGTTTCATACTTATCTAAGATTTTTAAAGAAGCATTGTTGCCATATCACAATAGTTGCATTATATTTATTAGGTCACATATGCATTGTAATTTTAATCACTAATCAAAACATGATGGAAGCCATACATCAATAAAACATACTCATAACCAACATATAATCAGCAAAAATAGAAAGGATATAAAAACCATAAAACCCACATATAAGCCAATACATTTACACATGAAATACCAAGGGGAAGAAACTATTATTAATGAATGAAAAAGCCAACCAGGTTTGGGACTTTTATGAACCACTTGACCATATATTGGCTGAACCAAATCTTTTGTTCATCCAATCATCCCCGTGCCATATTTCAAGCATGAATGTGGGACTCAAAACCAAACAAAACTAGGTTTCCTCACGCTTTACCACAATCCCCACCGGATCACTTGGTACCTTTTTTCGGTTCAGTTTTGGAGCTCTCTCTCTATTCTCTCTCTCGCACTCTTTGACACCTAGAGAATTCTTGGAGCACTCTAGTAGGGTTAAGGAAAGTAAAGGAAGGACCAAGAAGGCAAAGGAAAGCAAGGATCAAGAAAGGAATAGAAGCATCTAACAGTTACAGTGGTATTATTTGTAGGTATGATCTGCATGTGTGATTTCCTTGCTAGATTTGGCATGCATGGTACATGCATGTGTGCATTTGGTTCTCTTGTTATCATTGGCATGGGTTGTTTTAGGTTTGAAATTCTTCTTCAGTCTTGCCTTTCCATTTCTAGATAGCCATGGTGTGATGGGTTCTCTTTTATTTGGTTAAGC
>Ga0181464_1000433_pt1 | contig 12025 bp, 13 predicted proteins | sample InSIn2gowninarea_FD_119074 | JGI IMG/M metagenome (GOLD analysis project Ga0181464, IMG submission 119074) | Clean room microbial communities from NASA Spacecraft Assembly Facility at Jet Propulsion Laboratory, Pasadena, California, USA -... ...
AAAACTTAAAGGACAAGAGGTCTCATTAAGAGATGACTTACCATGTTCATAGGGAAATAATAGACTAACATTACCAATACTGCATATCAAAATAGGGTAATGGATTGAGATTATTTTGATCAAAAGACAAGGTGTCTCATCATGAGACAACTTGTTTAGTTGAGTTACAACCAGTGAATGTCATTGTCACCTTTTGGAAACCAAACCAAGACAATTACCTTTAAGTAGAAAAAAGGAAATTTTTTAGAAGAAAATTAAACTGTTTAAAAATAAATAAAAATAAAATAGAATAAGTATATGGGTCTGAATTTATCTCTAAAAATTACACTCTTATCTGGATGAGATATTGAATCATTTATGGTTAAAAGGTAACCATGTCAAGGATATGGACACCTACTGGTAGTAGAGACTCTACCTATGACAAATGAGTAGATCTAAAAAGCTAATATGCAAGAGCCCCCTACTTTATCTTTAAACCAAGTAAAGATTGATATAGACAAGGGAATTTTTATTTTGAAGACGATATCAAGTGGATGGTATTTATGTGAGTTTTGTTTTCTTATTCAAAGAAATGTTACTTATCTTAGATTTCAAGTAATTCATATTTTTTGAACTACCTTTATTTTGGAAGTTTTAGAAGTTTCAAAAGACTATCAGAGATAACTGGTTCTTCCAATGAATTACCAATTGTTGTATATTTCAACAACCCCCCCATTTATTGATATAATAGTTAATCTTGTATTAATAAATGGGGAAACTTTATAAAAAGATCCTCCAAAAAATTTTACTAGATGAGGAGAATCATTGACTCCTTAAGATTTTTTGGATGACAATTATAGAGTTAAAGGTGCATATCTACAAAGAGCCTTTTCTTTGTTAAAGATACTTATCTTGACTAATGATAGAACAAAGTTTCTTTATAAAGTTGAGGTTTTACAAAGGATAAATGATTTTGGTGGAAAACAAGTAAGTTTAAGAGAAATAGAACTTAGCTTATGTATGAAATGTCAAAATTATCTTCTTAACAATCTCTACTTATACAAGCGAAAAATCAAAATATAAAAGAGATTTTTATTGAAAGACCAAAATTAAATACTATTTAACTTTTATTTTCCTAGGAAAGGTAAAGGAAATAGTGTACAAGGATAGAAGAGGTTAACTTCTATGAAAAATGTTTCTTCAAAATCTACCCATTAACAAGCAGAGAATCTTTCTTTCCTGATAAACCTTGCAATAGAAAAGTTGATGGGCCATTTGTTTTACAATCCGAAATGGGCCAAGCCACATTCTTCAGAATTTGATATGCTTAACTTTTTCCTCGTGTGCTTTATCCCACTTCAATACAAGGTATCCGAGTTGAAAGGATTTAGGACTTACAAAATTTGCATCAAATGAAGACTTGACTAATTGTTGATGATGTGCATGTATGATCTTTGCTCTATCTCTTTCTTCTTCGAGTTTGAGGATTCCCAATTACCTTAATTGCATAAAAGAGGAAGGAGTTTCTACAATAAATTGAACCACAACTACAAAAGGAATAGCTACATTTGTAGGAAGAACAACCTCTTTCCCATAGACCAAATTAAAATGAGAAGTGTCTATTAAGGCCTTATGTGTTTTTCGATCTGCCTATAAAGAAAATGTTAAAGATTTATGCCATTTTTTATGATTTTGATCAACAATTAGTTTTATGATCCTTATGAGATTTCTATTTGTAGATTTGGCCAAACCGTTTCCCTAAGGATAATAGTTAGCAAAATATTTAAGTTTGAAACCTATTTTAAGAGAAATATAAAATAAGATGCATTGTCAAACGTGAGGGCAGTTGGTAAGCCAAATCTGGTAATAATAAACTGATCAATAAATTCAATGATGTTTTCAGAATTGGATACCTTAAGTGGAATTGCTTCCACCCACTTAGTGAAGTAATCAGTTGCTATATGGATATTGCTATTCTACTTTGAAGAGTGAGGAATGATCTCACCTATTATGTCCAATCCTCATTGCTCAAAGGGTTGTTCAATGTTGACCAGCTACAATTGTAATGAGGGTTTCCTCTGTCTTCCAGTAGCTATTTGACAAATTTTTCATTTCCTTACGTATTTTTGTGCATCTTTGAATAAGGTTGGCCAATAATAGCCAGCATGCAGGATCTTATGTGTTGTTGTGACTCCTCCAAAATGTCCACCAGCTGGTCCATCATGGAGCTCCTGCAACACCTTTTCTACCTCAGATTTTTCAAGGCACCTAAGTAAAACATAATCATAATTCTTCCTAAACAAAAAATCATTGATCATCTCATATTTCTTAGCTTATAACCTCAAATCCCTTTTTCTTTTGTAGCTAAGTTTCATAGGGGCATATCCATTTTTCAAATAAAAGATTATATCAGCATATTTAGATTCAGTATCATCGAGGCTTACCTCACATATTTGTATATCATCACCTGAATCTTGTAGCGCTGGTAAGTTGGATTCTCCAGCTAACATTTTGCGAAAACCTTGACTTCCAACAATTTTAGCTCGTCGGATCTCAATGCCATACTCTTGCAGTGTGGTTAGCCAATTTTCTCTTCTCTCACCTACTTCTCTTTGAATTAGTAAATTTTTCACTACTGAAAATGGAACTACTACCTTAGTATGTGTTTTGAGAGGAAAGTTTCTGAAATGTTTTATTGATCTAAAAACAACAAAAGCATTTTTTTCAACATCTGAATAATTTAATTCAAATCACTGCAAATTGGAGCTAAAGGAAGAAATTAGTGCTTCATATTTTTAATCATTGACCTGTGTTAATATAGATGCATATGATGTCTCGAAAGCAAAGGTATATAAAATAAAATGATTAGAAAAATTTGGAGTTGCTAAAGAGGGAGCATTTATAATTGCTTGTTTGATAAGATTAAAAGCTTCATGCTTAGTATGTCCCCATTTAAAAACATAATTTTTCTTAATCATAGATTGGAGGAGTAAAACAATTCATGAAAACTTAGGGACAAATATTTGACAAAATTTATCTGACCTGGGAAAGATTGCATGGATTTTTTATCATGAGGCAAAGAGATTTCAAAAATTTCCCTTATCATATCAAGATCAATGTGAATACCATATTTAGATACAATAAATCCAAGAAGTTTACCTTCAATTAAAGCAAAGAAAGATTTCTTTGGATTTAGAGAAATTTCATATCTCTGAAAATGTTCAAAGATATGTTTCAAATCCTTTAAATGATTACTGTGCTTTTTTTAATATGCAGTGATGTCATCTAAACAAATTACCACCATTTTATTTACCAAACCTTTGAAAGCTATATCCATGTCTATTTGAAATGTTACACCAAAATTTAATAATCCAAATAGCATCCTTTGGTAAGCATATGTTCCCCACTTGGTTCAAAATGTGGTCTTTAGTTGATCATCTAGATGTACGCAAATTTGATTATTACATGAAAATCCATCCAAAAAAAGACATTAGCTTTGAGCCTGCAACTGATTGTAGTATCTATTTCATAGGAGGTAATGGAAAGTTGTCCTTTTGACAAGCTTTGTTGAGATTGAGAAAGTCTATACGAATTCGAATATCACCATTATTTTTCCTAACTGGGACTAAGTTAGAAACCCACCTTGAATGCCCGACTGGAAAAATTATTTTGGCTTTGAGAAGTTTATTCAACTCAGATTTGATCTGATTTTCTAAATTCGGGTGAATCTTTCTCAAGTTCTGTTGTACAGGCTTTTCATTGGATATCATAGGAATGGTATGTTGAATGACGGAAGTATCATATGTCTTAAGATCTTCATAATTCGAAGAAAAATCATTTTTATATTTCTTTATCAAATGATAAATTCTAATCTTTCATTGGATGTAATATCAAGACCGAGATTAGTATTTTGAGGTTTAAGGTCAGTTCCAAGATTAACTAATTCAAATCTCAAAGTTGAAATTTGGAGCTTTGAGTTAGTAGGTTCCTTGAATCTGTCCTTAAGATCATACAAATCTTCCAGCTTAACCACAAATTTAGGTATGGAATCTGCAATTATTTCTTGCTTAAGTTGGCTATCATGATCTTTGTCTATTATCTGGTCATCATAAGAACCATAAATGTTTAAAAAAGTTATGATATCTAGATCATTATTAAAAACTCGCCAATTGGTGATGTTATCGGGAATGGAAGGCCTAAAAAACAATTCTATAGAAAGTTGATTAGGATTATAATCTCCTTGTGGAAAGAGATTGGATGCAACGTTAGCAAAAATATCGGCACTTGCATTTTGAAGTCTTGGAATTGGGGAAATGTTGAATGCTGTGAAATGTGAGGTGAGGTCCTGGACTAATGATTGATAATGTTTCAAATGTCTAGAAAGACATTGCATAGTATTCCTCACCTATTTAATTACAATTTATGAATCTAAAAATACTTGAAGGTATCTTATATGAAGGAAAATGTCTTTATACAACCCTTGAACTAATGCTTCTATTCAATAGTGTTATTTGTGCATTCAAATTCAAGCCTACGTGCCAATATAATTTTTTATCCTTCAGGGCTAACCAATATGCAACCTGCGCCAACTCCATCGTTAGATTTAGATGCATCAAAAACTAATTTCCAAAATAAAGATTTGACCACAGGCTTATCTACAAAATTGATACATTCAGAAGAATCTATTTGAGAATAGTTTTTGACTTGTGATGTAACAAAATTTTCCAAAAAGGGTGATGTGTGAGCATTAAAATTGCTTAGAAATGATTCAACTGAATAATTTCCAATGATATTTCTATTGTATGCAATGGGCTCATTTTCTCCCTCCGGTTCTGTGACAATATACTTTAAAAAATTTTCACAGTCAACACTTATTTGATTCATCTTACCATTATAAGGAAGCCGCATATGGGACTAGTATGTTCCTAAATAGCCATGAAACTTTTCAAAATAGTCTCTACTGAGGATAAAACCGTAGAATTCAGGGATATTGTCGATAAGAATGTCAATCACTTGACATACTTTTGGGTTTGATGAGAGTCTCATGGTGACTTAATTGATTTCTCCTATGAATTGATGAGGCTCCAGAATCTACTAAATGGTTGTGAAAATTCTTATTCAAGACTTCAAAATTCAAAGTAAATGGAGGTGTATGGGATTTATATCTACCACCTATTAAAACAATATCATATGAACTCATTTTATCTGATTAAGTAATGGGAGGCCTACCCATTTCTTGAGTAGTATGAGAAATTATAGCAGCAGGAAGGAGAAAAGTGGGGACTATTTTTAATTCTTTGAGCAATAGTTTTTGTTGATGTTTTATCTTGTTGAGCTCATGGAATTCGACATTAGCTCTAGTCTTCTTCATATCTTCAACGATGTCCTATTCCATTTAATCAGATACTAGCAAGGTTTTGGCTAGAGGTGTAGAGTTGGATTGAGGAGGAGTCATTTGAGTGGATTTGGGAGAAGATTTCTTACATATTAATTTATCTTTGAGAGTGGGAGTTTATGATTTCTTCTTTTTATTTGTTTGTGGAAAATTAATAGTGCTCCTACTTCTAGTTGTTACAGGTAATGCTTCTTGTGATTCTTCATTATATGACAAAGGAAGAATAAAATCCCATATTCCTTGTAATTCAACCATCTCTTCGTCATTGATTTGTTCTTCCACTGCTGACACTTCTTCTTCCTCCACATCTGATTCAGTATTTGATATTGTATTTGGAGGTTTAGGATTAGAGGAAGGATTTCTTTTGTAAAGTCTAAAAACTTTCCTTGAAGAAGTCTTAGCTACCTACCTTTTAATGTCGACCATTTCATTGGACATGGTTTTAAGGACCTTTTGCAGACCTTCAAGATCAAAAGGATATTTAGGTTATTTTTTCTTGGATTTGTCCCTGAAAGTGACCTTTTTGCATTTTCTTTCTTCTAATGCATTCTTCTTTTCTAAAGCTAAAATGTGTTTCTATACAACTATGGCTTCTTTCATGCTTTCTTCCAAGGTTGGTTTGGCAGCCCTATCAACAAAAATAGCTTCATTTGAGGGAAGAGTAGAAATATACCATTCATTTTGAACTTCATCACTGGGTTTGGTTTCTAGGTTCAGTGTTCAAGTTGGAAAGGCCATTAAGAAGAGTGGATGTTGAGTGGTAATCTCTAGACTTGGTTAGGAATTGCTCTTGAAATGCATCCCAACTATTAATGGAACTAGATGGTAATGAAAAATACTGTGATCCTATTGATCCTTGTAGAGTATAAGGGAATAATCTTACAAATACATCTTCTTCTACAACTGAATTCATATTTATGGACAACATGAAGTTATTTATGTGTTCTTTAGCAGGGAAACCATCATCAGGGTTGAATTTTGGCAACCATTTTTATGGATGTGTAGGTAGTGGATGTAATGGTCCTACCATTCGAATGGATCCAGGAATTTTCCATGGCCTTTGAGCCATTATGGGTATCTGTGTAGAGGAATATGTTCCAGTGGTTGAATGTGACTAGGTATAGGAGGATTGTGCTCTTGTACCAGTGTAAATCATGATCTGGAGTGGTGAGGTGGATGATTGATCTTGTGATGAAGATGATGGAATGAGTGAGGGTGTTTCTGGTGATGATGAGAGAATCTCACTATGAGTTTCAAATTTTGTTTTCTTAGTTTTCCTCCAAGGGTTAGGTAGAGGAAATTAAAATGGGGGGATCCAAAATTTTTCACTCTCTAATCTGGTTAACCTTTGAGAGGAAGGAAAATGAGAAGAAACATTAGCTTGAGATAATTCAGATTCTTCTAGAGATAGGGAAATCCCTTGAAATTTATGAAATAAAGACTAAACTTTGGGAGTTTCTGTAGAAAAATATTGATCTGATTTCCTTGGAGTGGATTGTAAAGATTTATTTTCAACTTCACATCTAGGATTTGGAAATTCAGAATGTGACTAAGAATTCGAGGGTGACGGTGAGGGACTTTTACTATTAGAATGTATTTTTGATTTAAATTTTCTTCCCATTCATAGTTAAACACTCCTTCTAGCACCGAAATGTTGAAGCCCCAAAATTCGCTACGACAACATGAGGAGTAACCACTCGGTCCGGACCTTGAAAGTAGCCTCTTTTCTTTTTGATATAGTGGCTTTGACTGGGGATATTGGGACCAATTTCCCAAAGAGGATTGATTTGCTAATGTTGATGGGATGATATAAGACGTAACAGAGAATGATTCAACTAAGTGTAATCTAATCTAAATAATAAACACATGCATATATCTTAATATAGCATTATCTAACTCTAAATATACCCAGGAATAAGATAAGATACTCGATCTACAATGATGTATTAAAGAAACTGGTAATAAAGATCATTCAACTGCCAAAAGAAATGAAATCATTTATCGATAATTGTTTTGGATAAATAGTTAGACAAAACAATTGAAAAAACCATATTGCATATGGAAATTGTTCATGTATTCAAAACAGAATGAGAGATAAAGCATCATACACAAGTGCAATAATGCAGAACTATAACTCAGACTTTTGTACATAAAACAATCAAAAGAAAAAATATCATTAATACATAAATAAAACATAATCATACGATAACAGTACCATATATGATAGGTCCTGCTCATGTGCTTCAACAATATTGACCCAATTTCATCCAATTCAATACTCTCTAAGAGTGTAGAAGTGTAATTTCAGTAGAGCATGCTTGATGTTCAAAAGAAAAATAGATCATGTTCCATTAACTTCATCAAAACCTTCCAAAAAATACAGAAGTGTAATGTCTTGAAAAGTGTTTTTGATCAAACTCTGGACCCCTCTCAAAATGCATGAGACTAGTTTAAACACTAAAATACATGCCTCAAAAATAGATTATTACAAAAATAGCTGAGGAGGTTTCAAACAACCTTCCTCATATTGGGAAAAAATAAAACTAAAAATAGAATTAAACTAATGACTAGTTCCTTTGAACTTGAACTAACTTAATCGACTAACTTGATATTTGATGTTGCAAATGTCGATTACTGGTTTGAGTTGAGGTGGCTGGTCGATTGTGGATTTTAACTACCTAGCAAATATGGCATCTAACAAATCTCACACCATATTTTTTATAGAGGTTGTTGAACACCGCAGAGTCATCCAATGGCTCTGTGGTTTTACTAGAAACTGCTAGCATGTCTCCCAATCTAATCTGGTTAGTTGTTTAATTGCTTCTTCCTTGTCCTGCGTTGTCTATTTCCACTGTTTCTCTAGTTGTTTAACATTTGATAGAAACCCTGGTATGCCTTCTTTGACAAGGTTAGCACTATGGAGGTTTTCACTAACAACTTCTATTATAATTCTTGTTTCTCCTATTGCTATTGTTGTCGCCCTTTTCGCTTGTTTCAACCATGAATCCCAATCTATAAACATAATATCTTTGTGGGATTCCTCCACTTTTGGTAGGTCGTACTTTCTTCCCTCCTCAGATTCTTGCTAGGTGATAAATTCAGAAACCTTTTTGTGGATCTCTTCGTATTCAAATCTCATATCAATTACTTGGTTTGTTAATTTATCGCTTGTCTCACAGTAAGGATTAATCTGCAATATTTTCTGGTAGAACATTTCTTATTGTTGAATTAATAGAAAATTAAACTTGATCACTTCTTTGATGAATTCTTAAGTTTGTGGGTTATCTTATAATTTATCCACTGGGGATTTCATTTGATGAATCTACGAATTATTTTTTGATAAGATGGCGTAGTGTTGTAACCTCATTTGTGCGAATTCCCTCTCAAGTTGAGCTACCTGTTGTTCTGCTTGCTAATTATTTTTTTCTTGTTCTAATTGTTGTTCAAGCAGTAGAATTTTTTGTTCTTTTTCCTTTACCAGCCTTCAGACTTCCATTTCCTTATTGATGGTTGTTGTGGCATAAGACCCTATGAACTGTGACAACTTCATGAGATTCTCTGATGGATCAACAGGAGTGTCCTTCCACACAACATTCATTGGTTCATTTTCTAGAGTTGTAACAGACGTGGTGTCTAGTTTCCTCTTATTCCTTTGTCTTTTAACTACAACCTTATGAGTAGGACTGTAGAATATATCTAATGGAGGTATCTATTCAATTCTAAAGACAATTTCGGAAGTAGGAAAAGCAAGAATAACCTTGATATCCTGAATACCTATAGCCTCTTGCTCTATTGTTTATGGATTTGCTTTGTGTTGGGTTTATTTGAGGTTTTGAAAACCAGATGTTTCCTCAATATTTGTGTTTTTTTGCAGGTTCTTACTGAATTTCTCCCATTCTTTGTCAAGGTCAATGACTGGCAACTTCCCTAATTAAACTGAAGTGGAAACAATCTTTGCCTACTACTTTGTCGAGGCCTGTTCAGTCGTTTCCTCACTACTTCCATCTGTATCTTTATCAAAATCTTTATTTGTGTTTCCTCCTCCATTCTAAGATTGTTTTTCTAAGTGCTCTGACTCGTGATTCGACTTCTGTTGGGTTTCTTCTTCAGAATTTTCTTTTGAACTTCCCTCCAAGCTTACGCTAGGAGTAGGTTATCTTATTGGTTCAATCTGTAATAGGTCCAATGGGACCTTTAACGGTGTCTTATTCCTATATACATGAAAATAATTAATATCTTTCGAGCTTACTTGTAATGATGTTGAATGTAGGACTTGTGCAAAATTTTTTTCTCCTTGAAAGAGGTCATTAAAGGCATCCTCTTCATGAGAAAACTGTTTGACTTTCACCATAGTGTTAAATTCTTTAGCAATCTTATTTGGGTCATATTGTCTCCTTGGAACTATAATTGATTTCAGAGACATAATAATCTCTGCTTCTTTTGCTACGTACCCGTAGGCATGTAGTGCGAATGAACCACATTGCAATGGGAAGGCTGGCCAAATTGATTTCTTCTGTTCCTTTAGGCCTTTGGTTAAACCACCCTCCCCTGTTATCTGATAAGCTATTTCTCTAGCCAATAGCTTGTCTGGGACGTAATATGGGAGGACATGCAGAGAATAAATGCTCCTAACAACTCTTATGTAAGTGAACATCTCTTCACTGAACCATCTGGGTACAAGAAAATATGTCTACTTTGGCCTCTTCAGAAAACCTAGGTGTTGTTCTATAAAAAAACAATTTTATGAATAGGCAACATAATACCCTGGCAGATTTTGTTAAAAAGGGGATGGAATTGAGATTCCCAAAAAAATGTATGGTATATATGGATGGGGAGCGAGTTCTATACACTCCACTTCCGTCACATTTTAATAACTTGAGAACAAAAATAAATGGGGTCCATAACAAAAGCACTCATAAAGAAAGGGGGGAAAATCTTGAAGAAACACTTCTCTTTTATCTATAATCCATAATGGCCTTTGCTAAATTATTTAATAAAATCTGACTCCAATTCATACTTGGTGCATTAACTGTCGCACCAATTAATGGCAGCCACTCCATAGAAAATTTGGCACTATCGGGTTTACTGAATAACATACACATTATTGCTTCTGTGAAATTATGAGGGATAGAGAGGGATGCTATCAGGTACATACCAGATTTATCCCATTTGAATTTTCCTCTGCTTGACCTCTAGGTCTGTGTAATGTCCAATAGGTCCTTGTTCTCTTAGGTGAAATTCTCAGGGAAGTCTTTGTTATAGAGTTTTTGAGGCTCTGGTAGTTGGTACATCAGTCGTAAATTGTCTGGTGTGAAATACACCACAACCTCTTTTCTTTCATTCCTAAAAGTCTTGTCCGAGACATTTACATCATCTATGCTCTCACAGCTATTTGATGAAAAATGAACATGCTACTTCAAAATAGGAGGTGTCAGATGATTCTTGGGCATCAGTTGTTGCCTTTGTTACCACTGGCCTAGGATTCTCTTCTTCAAGCAGGTTATACATGGCTTCCTAGGATGTGGTTCCTCTATCTTGGATGTACACGGTATCAGAGAAATTTGGTATCATATCTGTTTTCTCAGATGCAGTAACTTTTCCCTTCTTCGCCATCCTTTCCAATGTGGTTTTCTTCAAAGATTTCCTGGAATGGAGCAATGGAAATTATTGGATAAACACAAGGCGAAAATGACAGTGAGAATTCAATGACACAGTTAACTTTGAAAGGTGAAAATAAAGGATCTTTTATTCGAAAATGTAGATAAAAGATATCAAATCATGTCAAGTCGTTTCTAACATAAATGCCATTAAAACTTATTAAATACGCACTAAGACCTTTTATCATGGCCTTTGTTACTCACTTAAGTTATCGCATCGCAAACAGGAAAGGAAAAAATTTAAGCTGACGAGTTTAAAATGCGAAATGTCGATTATGTGATTGCGATAAAATTATTGTAATATCGTAAATTGCAATATCGCATTTTCAATTGTGTGTTTTTCGGATTTGTTTAGAATTCTGGGAGATGTGAGGTGAGAAGCCTACCTTTTATTGTTTAAAGCACATTTTTCTTAAATGAATATTTATTGCGTAAAGTGACCTTTTACTAAGCGTCGAACTTAATGACAGTTTTACAACATTTATCGCATACTTTCATCAAATCCAGTTCATATTGTGTTTCGTAAACTTTTCATAGTGCACAAGATTGGCCTTTTAAGTGCTATGATGCAATGAGTGCTGGCTTGCTATACTGCAATATCACAATTCACATATTCCAATGGGCTTTGTTAGTTGTGCTTTTCCTGAATGTCGATATGCGAATGTGATAGGCACTTTATTTTACAAGAAATACCTTAATTCTTAGTTTTAAATGGAAACTTCAATGATATCCTAAGTTTATTACGGTGATCCCTTCTTATCACAATTCAAAAATTTTGGTTTTACAATTAACCTTTAACACACATGATCCAACGATATGCAATAAAGTGAGAATTGTCAGTCTTAAAGGGATTTGATTTGATACCTTATATTAGTCAGCAATTTATTCCTAATCTCTTAAAAAGAAAGCATTTAAATGCTAACTGTTTTTGGAGGATTTTTTATAAACGGTCTCCATTATTAATAGAATATTAACTATTATATCAATAAATGGT
>Ga0181464_1001426_pt1 | contig 12013 bp, 9 predicted proteins | sample InSIn2gowninarea_FD_119074 | JGI IMG/M metagenome (GOLD analysis project Ga0181464, IMG submission 119074) | Clean room microbial communities from NASA Spacecraft Assembly Facility at Jet Propulsion Laboratory, Pasadena, California, USA -... ...
GGTTGGGCAATTGGATTGCCAATATTTGAATTAGAGAGATTGTTGGCAGGATTCCAGGAGTAAGTGGTTGCACCGGAACTGTTCAATTGCACAAATGCACCAAAGCATATCGCGGTATCCCTGGTTGTCTGTACTATGGGCTTTTCGACTGTAATTTTCACACTATCACGTTTGATCAAAACCGGTGAAAATGAAATATCATCCAATGCAAAATCATTGGCTTGGGGAATCGCATTATTATTTACGATAGAAATGGTTGCAGTTGTTGCGTTTCCGGAATTCCAGGTAGCATTGAATTGCTTCCAGGTGCAGGTTGGCAGATTTGTTATCGTCGTCGACCCGATTTGATTACCATTAATTACAAAATTCAGTTGTGTTGCTTCCCGATTCGATAAAGCCTGGGTCCAGGTTGAAAATGCATAGTTGGTATTCGGGATAACGTTTACTGTTTTAGTCCAAACTTTGATGTATGGGATAAATGATCCATTTATCATCATCATGTTGCCAGCGCCGGTTGTATGATCCCCACAAGCATTCATCGCCACATTCCATGACTTTGAATTTGTCCCGACAAAATATATACCTTCAGTTGCGGTAAGTGGGTTGAAAGTATATTCAGAGGTAAAACCAATATTTCCCAGAGAAAAGTTGCCATTATCTATAAGATTTGCCCCTGCAACTTCGGCTGTATAAAAGTATGTAATATCGGATGGCGTATTTGTTGTTGGATTAGGAGAAAAAGGATCATTCAAATAGGTTGTCGGGAACCAACAAAAATTCAGTGCTGCACTTGTTCGGAGCAATTTTGTTGCACCAGGACATATTGTAGTGTCCGGAGTTATTACTATGTCCTGTGGCTGCACATCTACCAAAACCCGTTTCGTTACAGTGTCAGTGCATGCACCAACAGTCAGGATCATATTTACTTCATAATCACCACCAACGGCATAAGAATGTGTAACAGTATTCTGGCCTGTCATCTCTGATCCGTCGCCGAATTGCCATTTGATTGCAGAATGGTTGTTCGAGGTGGATTTGAACTCTGAAGTTAAAGGTCTGCATACGTTTACCTTGAAGTCGAAATCTTCATTTATTGAACATGCTGTAAAACAAGAATCTGCGACGAATGCGGGGCAGTTAGGGTTTGAGGCATTAATCGTGGCGGCTCCGCCGGATATTCCATTAAAAGCAGTATTGCCCTGTTTGTTATCGAGGTTGTTGAACAGATAGTAACCGACGAGTCCAGGTATAGTACCCGGAGTTACCAACGGTACATTCATTGTGGCCCGGATCTGCGCCTGGGTGCGAGCGACATTCCAGATTCTAACATCGTTTATGTAGCCAATGAACGAAGTATTATGTAATTGTGCATTATAGTATCCTATCCATGTTTCAAAGTTGTTTTGGTAAAGATCGCCGGAAGCCGCGACCTGACTCATCAAAAAGCCATTTCGATAGAACTTCAGAGAAGTGCCGTCATACACCATCGCTATGTGATAGGTTTTATTAAGTGATATTTCGCAAATAGCAGGTGTAAGGAAATAACCATTTGTTGTGGTGATCTCTGCACTATTTGGACGTAACAAATAGTTGGCATCGGTTGGATTAATATGTTTCGACACAACATCACCAGCCCAGATATAACCTCCTGTGTAGGGCTGGGTGCGGTTTATCATCGCTTCAACAGTTAATTGTGAGCCCGAAACATCTAAATCACCAATTGAAATTCTCGATCCTGCAGCAGGTGTTTGAAGCCAGTTGTTACACACCTGAGCATGGCCCGGAATTGAAATACATAGGGAAATAAGGACAAAACAGACGGTTCTGAGCATAAAAGTGGACGCCATTTGCTGGCCATGGATATCTTGCCTTAGCCCGCAGAAAGATGACGGTGGCAGTTTGGTTTAGGTTAGTTTCAAATTAGTAAGCCCTTTAAAAAACGTAAAATATATCTTTTTCCTCACCAAGACCAGGCCCTCATTGTTTTATCAACCAGGCTTCTAATCAAAATCTGTCCGGATGGAATAAAGCCGTAATTCTTCATGAATTATAATTAAAAAATATATATATCCTGATATTTGTGTTTTTTCTTGTGTTATTATTCAGGCTGATCGCGTAACCATTATGGATAGCTTCACAATTAAACAGAAAAAAACATTTAAAATTGTTTTCAATCGATATGAAATACAATTACATTTATGCGCATTAAAAAATTCCCTAAACCTTAACCGTCTTTATGAAATTTCACGTATTAGTATCGTTCGTAGTTTTATCTTTTGCGTCTTGTCAGAAGGATTCCCCCCCATGCGAGTGTGAAAATTCTGCTTGCAAAGTAAACCTCGACAATGGCCTAGTTGCATTCTACAATTTTAACGGCAGTTCAAATGATGTAAGTGGCAATTCGCTTCATGCCACCGCAATCAACGGGGCTAAGTTGGGAACCGACTATCTTGGCCGAGCTCAATCCGCTGCTCAATTTGATGGAGTCGACGACTATTTTACTGTTGCTCCCAACGCTAAATTGAACACAGATTCAGTAACTGTATCCTGTATAGTGATGGTCAATAGCATTAACCGAAGACACACACTTGTGAATAAAGTTAACTTTGAAAACGTTACGGGATTTGATTATGGAGTTGGTCAAAGTCTTGATTCAGATAATAAATGGTCCTGGGCGGTTGGGAATAAAACCGAAGATTGTGGTAAACCAGCAATTTATGATCCTACAAATGCAATATATAGTAACAAAACTCTTGAAGCCGGCAGATGGCAGAATGTGGTTGCAACTTTTGGTAAGGACGGCCAGAAACTATTCATTGATGGAAAACTTGTAGCTCAGTCAACAAGGACTTTCACGACACTGAAAAAATGTGTTGGAACTAATCTTTTGATAGGTGGATGGTGGAAAAATGCTGTTATTTCATTGGATGGCAAAATGGATGACGTCAGGATTTATAACAGGGTGATTACCCAATGTGAGATAGACAAGCTGGCAGAACCTTTCAATTAAAAAGTCAAAGTGATTTAAAAAAAGGCGATTCAATTGGATCGCCTTTTTTGTTGGAATAAATCGAAATACTTGGCCGTGAGTCGGAATTTTGACTTTCATAAAGAGGTGACAATCATTCTATTTATCATTATCTTCGCGATTATTTTACCAATTACAAATAAGAGACATACTCAAAATACCATGCATATCAGAACAAGAAAAACCTGTCGTGTCTGTGGTTCAGCATCCTTGAAAAAAGTTATCGACCTTGGCGAACAGTATCTTCAGGGATCTTTCGTTAAGCCGGGCAAAGAGTTACCATCCAGTAGAAAGATTCCCTGTACTCTCCTGAGATGTTGTCCCGAACTGGATGAAAATGCTTGTGGGCTTCTTCAGATGGAGCACTCAGTAGCCCCTGAAATATTATATGATTCTTACTGGTATCGCTCAGGAACCAACTATACGATGCGCAATCACTTGAAAGGAATTGTGGATTCAGTTTTAGCTATTCAAAAGAATCAAACGAATGCTGCAGTCCTGGACATAGGTTGTAACGATGGTACGCTATTTAAATACTATCCGGAACATTTTGTGAAATATGGTTGCGACCCAAGTGACGTAGCTCAGGAAGTAAAGGGAGCAACCGTGGTGCAGGACATCTTCCCATCAGAAGAGCTTTTCAAATTGTTGGGAGATACCAAAATGGAGGTAATTACTTCTATTGCGATGTTTTATGATCTTGAGAGTCCTGTTGAATTTGTAAAAAATATCAAACGCTATCTTTCTCCGGAAGGAATCTGGGTTTTTGAGATGAGCTATATGCCAAATATGTTGGCGATGGATTCTTATGACACCATTTGTCACGAACATCTGGAATATTATAGCCTCGCCGTTATCGAGAAAATATGTGCGCTTGCCGGGATGAAGCTATTTCAGATTTCATTCAATAGTATCAATGGTGGCAGTATCAGGTGTTTTGCTACTCATAAGGAATACAGTGGATATAATTTAAAGGAAAATCTGGATTTTATTAATAAGATTAGACACCAGGAGTTTGATCTTGAATTGGATACCGACAAACCGTATATCGCTTTTCAAAAACGTATCGAAAAGCTGCAGATAGAGTTGCATGCGTACCTGCAGAATCTGAAAAAGGAAGGTAATGAGATCCACATTTATGGAGCGTCAACAAAAGGCAACACTATTCTGCAATGGTGTAATATCGACAACACGATAGTTAACTTTGCAGCGGAAAGAAATCCGGACAAATACGGCGCCAGAACACTTGGCACCGACATACCCATCATTAGTGAAGAGGAGAGTCGCGCCATGAACCCGGACTATTATCTGGTTCTTCCATGGCACTTCAAAGAAGAATTTATAGAACGGGAAAAAGAAGCACTAGAAAAAGGCACAGGCTTTATTTTTCCAGTTCCGAAAATTGAGGTTTATAAAAAATGAATTTCCGAAGGTTTATAGGCAAATGTAAAGCTGCACAATACATAATAAGTGGAACTGTTTATCCCTCCTTTTCTCAAAGTGGGGAAGATCAGATCATCCGCTATTTATTGAATGCATTGAAGATTTCTAACCCCTCTTATCTTGATATAGGGGCCAATCATCCCATCATTGCAAACAATACCTATCTTTTTTACTCCCGTGGAGGTACCGGAGTGTGCGTTGAGCCGGATCATGACTTTTATTCAATTATCAGGAAAAAAAGACCGAGAGATGTTTGCCTGAACATAGGCATTGGTGTAAATGATACGTCTGACGCAAAATTGTTTGTTTTTCCCCCACCTTACACAGGATGGAACACGTTTTCAGAAGCAGAGGCTTTGAAAAGAGAAGCAGAAACAGGAATTAAAATAACAGAGCAACGGAATGTACAACTGATAAATATCAATTCAATCATTGAAAAGTATTTCGGAGCTGCTCCTAATCTGATTTCATTAGACGTCGAGGGTCTTGATCTTGCCATTCTCAAATCACTGGATTTTACACGTTTTGCACCTGAAGTACTTTGCGTGGAATCTATCACTTTCAGTATGAGTAATAAAGAAGAGAAAGTGCATGATATTTCGCAATTTTTAGATTCAAAAGGGTATTTCGCCTTTGGAGATTCTCATGTTAACACAATCTTTTGCAGAAGCGACGCTTATAAATAACACGCATAAATGACGGCAATCATATTCGGATCTTCCGGGCAGGATGGATTTTATCTTTTCAAACTGCTTCAGGAAAAGGGCTATAAGGTAATAGGAATTTCCCGATCAGAACCTCATAATTTTGTCGATATTACTAGCTTTGAGGCCGTTTGTAATCTAATTGCTGCAACAAAGCCAGCTTTCATATTTCACCTGGCCGCAATATCAGCTACCGCACATGAATTACTATTTCCGAATTTCGAAACCATTGTCAGGGGTAGTGTAAATTTGTTGGAGGCTGTAAAAGTGTTTTCGCCTGAGACTAAAGTTTTTTTATCCGGGAGTGGGTTACAATTTAAAAACAGGGGGTTACCCATTAATGAACACGCGGAATTAGATGCCAATAGTTCATACTCAATGGCAAGAATTCAGTCCTTATATGCAGCCCGGTACTATCAAACCTTCGGATTAAAGATCTATTTTGGTTATTTTTTCAATCATGACAGTCCTTTAAGGGAGGCCAAACATGTAAGCCAGATGATTGCTTCTGCAGTTAAACGTATAGAATCGGGTTCAACTGAAAAGATTGCTATAGGCAACTACGACGTAAAAAAGGAGTGGGGATTTGCCGGTGATATCGTGAATGCTATCTGGACCCTGGTAAACCAGGAGAATGTATCCGAGGCTGTGATTGGCACTGGTCAGGCTTATTCAATCAAGCAATGGCTTGAAGTCTGTTTTAATCTGATTAATAAAAACTGGGAGGATCATGTAGAATTGAAGGAGGCTTTTATGCCGGAATATGATACCCTGGTCTCAGATCCGCAGACAATATTCAAGCTCGGCTGGAAACCTCTCGTTTCATTTGAGAATCTTGCCAAAATGATGGTACTCGATGAACAAGCGTAATGTATATATTATTACGGCGAACGATTATCTGATTTATCAGCCAACGATTCTCAATTTATATGATGAACTGGAACAGTTTTTCCACGTTACTATCATATCTTTTGAGCCAAATTTTATCAGCAAAAAGAAGGATGAACATAGAAGGACCGACTATATCCAAATTCCTTTTTTGTTGCGCTTTGTCGTTCAGAATTTCGATTATGCCATTCAGCTTTTTTTCAGGCTATTGAAGCGGGTTGGACTCAATTTTGTTCATAAGCACTCATTTTATCATAAGCTGCAGGTTGCATATCTGAAGAGTAAGGTAAAAACGCTGAAGGCCGACATAACAATAGCGGTGGATGTAGCGGCTCTGTATATTTGTCAACAATATTTTTCTGATATTCAGTTCCTTTCCCTGGAGATTTATGAGGGTGATCCCCTGATGAAGAAGGTTAAGGTCGAAGAAATAGGCTCAGTATTCATTCAGAATGAGCCCCGGTTTGAATTCTTATTCGGTAAAACTCCGGTCAGAAAGTTCCTGATTCAAAATGCACCTACATTCAGGGAATCATTTATAACTCAATACGAAAGAGCTGGGTTAGTCTGGGCCGGCAGCATAGTTAGAAGGTTTGCTGTGCTCGATTGCATAAATTTTATCCGGGAACACCCGGAGTACAATCTGACGTTAAAAGGAGGTGCAGAACCTAAGACGTTAAAACATATAGGACAAAATTACCACGATCTGATAAAGAGCGGTCAATTGAAAATCGATCAGGGCTATTTGACAACTGACGAGTTCATTGACTATCTGTCTCATTTCAGGATTGGCTTTTGTTTCTATAGTTGGGAGTTGATAGAAAGTAGCATCAACTACCAAACCGCTCCTTCTGGTAAACTCTTTATGTGTATGGCTGCAGGGGTCCCGGTAGTCGCAAGTAATATTCCAGGGTTCCAGTTTATTCAAGACTATAAAGCTGGCGTATTGATAGATGACTATCGCCCGGAAACCATCAACCAAGCGATTCTAACTATCGAAAGTGACTATCAAAATTACCGCGCAGCATGTTATAGAGTAGCGCGTGACTTTAGTTTTCATGAAAGTGTCCAACCTTATCTCCGATACTTATTGACTAAATGAAGGACAGCCTGAACATACCATTCATTTCAGTTTGTGTTCCTGCATATAAGAATCCAGCCTATCTCCAGCGGCTTTTAGATTCTCTCGTGATCCAGGGTCTACAGGATTTCGAAGTCATTATTACCGATGATAGTCCTGATCAATCGGTGCAGAATCTGATAAATTTGTACTCAGAAAAACTGACGATCCGTTATTTTAAAAATCTACCCCCGTTAGGTACCCCCGAAAACTGGAACGAAGCAATCCGGCAGGCAAAAGGACAGTGGATAAAACTTATACATGATGATGACTGGTTAAGTTCTGATTCAAGTCTCCAGGAATATGTAAATGCAATAAACCAGAATCCGGGAATTGATTTCTTTTTCTCAGCTTATTATAATGTGACAATAGACAATAAGACTGAAGGTGAACCAATAAAAACAACTACACAAGTTCAAAATCATAATTTTATCACAGGATTGCTATTTAGAAACGTTGTGATAAAGAAACCAGATCGGTTTAGGATACAACAATTAAAACACAACCCCGTCACTCTCTTGTCTAAAAATATTATCGGGCCGCCAAGTGTGGTTATTCATAGAAATGATCAGAAATATTTCTACGATAAAAATCTCAAATGGCTCGTAGATATGGATTTTTACATGCGGTATCTTGAAAATCGTGATTTGACTTATATTGACAAGCCTCTTATTAATATAGGTCTGAACGCACAGCAGGTAACAAAATCCAGTTCATTGGTACGGGAAGTCGAAATACCGGAGCATTTCAGAATCCTTGAAAAAACGGGTGTTCAAAATCTGGATAACCTGATGGTGTATGATGCCTGGTGGCGCCTCATGCGTAACCTGAAGATCCGTGACCTCAATGAAATAAAAATAGCTGGCTATCAAGGCAATATTCCCGCAGCAATAGTTAACCTGATTAAGTTTCAACGAAAAGTTCCCTTCACTTTGTTGCAATTAGGACCTGTTTCTAAATCCTTAATGATGGCAAGTTATACCCATAATAAACTTACAAATAGTTTCAGGAATTAAGCAGGTAGAATGTTATTGGGGTGGTCATCCTTCACACTGGTTCCGGCTAAATATCTGCGGTACAATAAACTTATGAAAAAAAACGTTAATGTCTTTACCCACATAACTTTATATGTTCCGTACAAATCTTCGAAAACTTGCAGGCAACTTCGGATACGATATTGTCAAAACTGAAAACTTTGAATTTGGAAAAAGATTTAAAAAATATTCTTCTGACCCGGATTTGGATTATTATGAAACATCAGTAGGCAATTATTTCTTACCTAAGGACTGTAATGGTGATAACGTGGCAAACACTATTAAAAGAGGTCTTGTCTTTGATGAGGCTATTTATGATGAAGCGATCCGATATATCCGTCCAAATTCGACAATTTTAGATGTTGGTGCCAACTTTGGTCAGATGTCTATTGAATTTTCAAACGCTGCACCTAATGTAGAAGTTCATGCGTTCGAAGCACAAGCGAGAGTCTTTGATGTACTTCAGAAAAACATCTCAGCTAACAAAGTTACTAACGTCCAAACATACTATAACGCTGTCTACTACTGTGATGGACTCGACATGTTTTTTCCAGAAGCTGATCTTAGAAGATTTTCATCTTTCGGATCCTATGGTCTGGATCTTCAGGCAAAAACAGGTAAACCGGTCAGGAGTATCACAATTGATAGTCTGGATTTTGCCTTGCCTGTAAGCTTCATGAAGATTGATATACAAGGCAGTGATCTTGCAGCAATGAGAGGAGCAGTGAAAACCATTCAGAAATATCAGATGCCTATCATTTTTGAGTATGAGGAGGAATTTCAGGCGGATTTTAATACCTGTTTCCAGGACTATCTCGACTTCGTTAATAGTATTGGTTACAGATTCATTAAGACAATTCAGGATATAAATTTTCTAATCTTGCCTCGGTGATGCCAGAAGCTCATACGGGTTGCCGGCAAACAGATCGCAATTGTTCTGAAATCAATGGATGACATTTCAGGCTAAGTGGTGAAGAGTGAACCAAAACGGTTAAACAAAGTGCTTTTGAACTAACAAACTTGTTATGGTGTATTCATCAAAAACTCCCGGTAAGCTTTGAAAAACTGTTGCCTGTCAAAGTGCTTAGCAGCATATTCATAAGCTGTTTGTGACATTTCTTTCAATCTCCCATCATCAGCGAGCAAACCGTTTATTTGTGTAATAGCCTGCTTAACCACGGCTTCTTCATTTTCAAATTCGCCAATCAGAATTGAGTTATACCCGTTTTTTAAATGCATCTTATTCCCTTCAAGGGCTGTTACCAAAGGAACACATCCATAAGCCATCCCTTCCTTTATCACCATTGGAAAGCCTTCATAGGCGGAAGTCAGAATAATAATATGTGCTTCACTATAGAGCCGGTTCATTTCATCTTTGGTTCTTACTTCACCATACACGTGACTGGCTACAGCAATGTCATTATCGATCTCTCCCGCAAGTGGGCCGGCAAAATGAAATTGCACCCGGGATCCAGCTGTGATAAAATGCCTGGCAATCCTGTTGAGTAACCAAACTCTTTTTTGAGGACCACCGCGACCCGCATAAAGAATGTGTAGAGGTGGGTTTGTTTTGAGCGGCAAGTTCTCCGGCACTGTCACCCCGGGCTGAATAAAAAGTATTCTTTCTTTATAATCAGCCGGCACTTTATATTCAGTATACTGATTGTGGATATTGCTCAGCGTAAAGTTATCGTATACAATCCTGGTGTCAAGCAGTCGGACGTTTGCCAAACCAAAAAACTCCATGCCTTTTTTACCATAGGAAAAGTTATGCAACAACTCTGTCTTATGGACCTGTGCTCCAAGGAAGGGTAGCAGGTCGTAAAAAAAGGTGCTGTTTGAACTTAGTAAGTGCACACGCTTGTGGCGATTCAGGTAAAAAGAATAATAATGAACTGAAAAAAGTCTGAACAGTAAATAGTCGCACCAGATATGGATGTCGAAGTTTATGGTATTGGGAATAGAATAAAATGCGTCTTTTAAACCATCATTGGGCGACTTGCGTGTGAAAAAAACCATTTTCGGAACGTCTTCTACACTTTTCAGGATATCAAGGTGAATCCGTTGAGCACCACCGATCGCAAAGCGGTCAAAGAAAAAAAACAGATGTCCGGAGTGTTTTTTTCTTAATAGCACAAATGGGTAAATAAAAATAATAGCCACAGGGTAAGTGATCCATAAAAGGCAGCGAAAAATTTTGATCTTTGTTAAATTATGCATTTACGTCTGACTTAAGTTCAGTGATTTCCTGGCTATCCGCGACTACTTGCCAATTTCCCTGGTAACTGGAACTGATTGTTCAATTATTTTCGAAACTTTCTTTGCTATGCTTCCCCAATAATAATAATCATAAAATGCTTGTGGTGTATGATCATTTTTATCAAACGCGGCGATCACCAGCCTGGTGAAATTAGCCCAGTCCTGGTCCGGAACAATTTGCAATTTGTTATGGCATGCTTCACGAATCAAACCAAGTGCGCCGATTTCCGTTGAAATAACCGTACAATTCATAGCTATAGCTTCGATTGCTTTTGTTTTGACACCCCCGCCACTGATGATCGGATTAAGAAATACATCAGCAGCTTTGAAGTAGACAGAGATATCATCGACAAAGCCGGCATAAATAATATTTTTATGTAAATAATCCTTCAGGTCGTTGAAGAAATCCGGTAAACCTTTGCCACATACAAGGATCTTGTAATTCAAGCCTTTTGCCAGCAATTCCGGGTTAATAACGTCCAGTATAATTTTGAGGGCATCATAGTTTGTATGATGATATAACGCACCATTAAACAAAAGGATTTTCTCATTTCCGGGTATTCCATGCATCGTCTGGATTTTCGATCTTGCTTCTGCCATATCAGCAGGTATAGACGATTGTTCAACTCCGTAGGTGATAGCCGTCGATTTACCAGCGTTGATACCCATGATGTCAACTGCATGTTTTTTGTCATCTTCAGAAATAAAGAAAACAAGATCAGCTTTTTTATAGACCCACCTTTCATACCACATGAGCGCTTTCCACCACCAGCGGCCGATTGACTTTGACCGCATGTATTCGATATTATGCGAATGTACCACCCAGGTAATGTTCATGCTGTTTTTCAGCATCCAGGCAAGCCAACCGAAATAAGGATGTTCGATCAGCAAATGCGATGCGTTTCTCTGAATAATTTCTTTCTTCAGTCTGAAATACAGCAACGGATTTGCATATTTCGACTTGCTGTTGGAAAGTATGTTCAGCAATTTATAGTTAGTTGCAAATGACGGATCATTGTTCATGGTGGCGATACCTGTTATCTCTACATATTCAGCCAGGTATTTATTAAACAGTGCAATTCCTTTTTCTCCACCGAGTTGAGCAGGTAATATTTTATAGGGAATAATACTGACGATCCTTAATGAATTACCCATTTGATTCCGAGTTATTTCTTTTTTGCCAGAACGAATATGGAAGTGGCGAGGAAGGGAGTGGTGGTGGTATCATTTTTAAAGATATTGGCTGTAACAAATCGTTTGAGTTTTCCTTCTCTTAAAACATCCATTGGAGCGGTAACGTAAACGGCATCGATTATCGCAAAACCATGTTTTTCAAAAAGCCCCAGGATCCGGTCCCTCGTGTAAATTCTCGCGTTGGCATAACGTTCATGGATAGCTGTCGGCAACCATGAAAAAAACGGAACACGGTTCCATGGAAGCAGAGGTAACTTTGCGCCGTGGGTTTCAAATATCCACCATTTATTAGGTACAGTTATCGCCGCAAGTCCGCCCGGACGAAGTAATTCGTTATACTTTG
>Ga0181464_1001428_pt1 | contig 12005 bp, 16 predicted proteins | sample InSIn2gowninarea_FD_119074 | JGI IMG/M metagenome (GOLD analysis project Ga0181464, IMG submission 119074) | Clean room microbial communities from NASA Spacecraft Assembly Facility at Jet Propulsion Laboratory, Pasadena, California, USA -... ...
AGCGAACAGGCTGTTCGATCGGACAGAGACAGGCAGCATTCGCAGTGGCAAACCTGGCCTAGAGAAATCGCCGAACACCAAAACAAACAACTATCTGACAGGGTGGATTCCAGGTCTAGGGTCAAGCATATTTGGTGGTGAGAATGAGGAGCTCAAAGCTGTTGCGACAACACAGGGCATGAAGATATTTATGTTGAGCCCCTACGACTGCATAGTTGCTGTGAAAAGGACGCTCAGTGACAGAGTTCAATGGCTTGAAAAGCTGGAACAATATGACAAAGCATGGGAATTGCTGGATGAGCATCCAGAAGCCGCCACCACTACGTCCGAGCCCTCCGAAGCTTCGACTCCTCCGACACCATCAAAAGCGAGTTCAGTAGCACAATCTGCGAATAGTGTGGGTAGTCCTGCCAGAGATCGGCCAAAACCTACACTGGCGGAGTTTTTCGCAGACTCTGCATCGATAATGGGCTCTCCAGGACCAGATATCAAGGGCCGATATTCGATAGCAGAGAAAGAGAAACGTCGAATAGGTGAGCTATGGCTGCAACAAATTGTCAAAGCAGCCAAATGGTCAGAGGCCGGCGAGGTTGCGAGTAAAGTTCTGAACACTACCTCAAGGTGGGAACATTGGGTATGGGTATTTGTACGGAACAACAAGTATGACGAGATCTCACCTCACATGCCAGCCATGGAGCTTGTACCACCGCTGTCTTCAAGTACTTTCGAGGTGTTTTTGGGTCACTATGTCTCCACTGATCGAAAGCGCTTCCAGGAACTGATTGATCAGTGGCCTTCTGATTTGTTTGAGATTAGCAGTATCACTGCAGCTATACAGGATCAAATGTCCTCCGGTATGGCAGTGGAAGGCTCAGAGGACTGGCGAATATTAAACGAATGTCTGGCTAAGTTGTACCTCGCGGATGGGCATTACAAGGAAGCTTTGAGATGTTACATACAGCTGCATGATGCGGACACCGCCATGTCGCTTGTCAAGGATCATCACCTGGTGGAGGCGATTTCAGGTGATATTCCAGGCTTCGTGATGCTACGCATAAAACGCGAACAACTCAAGACTGCATCTCAGGCCGAGCTTGAGCAATTATCTTCAGAACCAATTAAGCTGATTGTGGACGAAGCGAGCAACGGAATAGTTGAGCCCGACTCAGTCGTTGATCAGCTTCGGCGAGCGAACCTTAACATGTTTCTGTATTTCTACTTCAAAGGTCTGTGGCAGGGTACTGGGAGCAGCGAAGCTCGAACAGTGTCGCGAAATCGATTTAACACTTCCCGCCTTGTGGCTGACGAAGGTAAGTCACTCGTGGATGGCTATCCTGACCTGGCAGTGGAACTGTTTGCAGCTTATGATCGCAAATTACTAATGGGATTTCTGCAATCTTCAATTCTGTTCAATTTCGACAATGCACTCAAGATATGTGAGAAGAAGCATTACATCGAAGAAGAAGTTTACTTGCTATCCAAGACTGGCTCTCTGAAGAAAGCCTTATACCTGATCATTGACGAGCTGCAAGACGTATCGAAAGCCATCGCGTTCGCGAAGGAACAAGATGACAAAGGTCTTTGGGAAGATTTGCTCGAGTACTCGATGTCGCGGCCGCGATTCATATCAGGCCTACTTGCTGAAGTTGGCACAGCAATTGATCCAATTACCCTGGTAAAAAGGATTCCAAATGGCATTGAGATTCAAGGCCTCAAAGACGGTCTCAAGAAAATGATCCGAGAGTATGATTTGCAGGACAGTATTAGTGCTGGTGCAGCGAAAGTGTTGAGCTCTGAAGTTGCGATCAACATGGATATTCTTCGGCGAGGGAGACGAAGAGGGATCAAGTTTGATGTCCCAGTTAAGTCCAGGGTTAGAAATGCTAAAGACGACTCGCAAGACAACGAGACTACAGCCACTCCTGCGCCTGATGCAGATGAGCAGGAAGAGATAACACCAGGTCATTGCGCGACTTGCGAAAAGGCATTCACAAGCGATGAAAATGAGACCTTGATCGGATTCGCTTGCGGGCATGTCTACCATGCATCGTGTCTCTTCAAGGACGAAGGTCAAGCGCCATTGCCAAAAGGAGACCCAGAGGACGACGAGGATATCGACTACGGCTTTACTAGGAGTATTGCAGCGAAGGTCACGAATGCCAGATTACTGCGGGATCGAGTGAAGATGCTGGGTGGGTGTAAGGTCTGCAGGACACGGAAAGAGAAGATTCAAGCGGTTCTACAACAATAAATGAGACCTGTCAGGCAGTTCCTCGATCAGCGTGAACGGGAGTGAGAGCGAGCATTTAGTTGACCAATATCGAGGCTTATGAATTGAGCCTGTATTTGAGTTTGAGATACCCCCGATAGCATGAATATTGGTTGGTTGCGATCAGAAGTCCCCACGGTATATACGGAGCTGAATGAGTACACTAATGGCATGTCGTCTTCGTAGCAAGTAAGGATCAGCTCAGTTTATTCGTCTTAGCCTGGTGTTACGAATTACCCAGCTACTGTAGGCTGACAATGCCTTCAATGTTCTTCGTCTTCGATGAACTCACCAATGTATTGTGTCTAAGCAGGCATTTGAACCAAGTTTATCGTTTTTATGTGAATGAAGTGAAAGTCCGGGTTAGGAGCATGCGGCGAACATACATAATACTCCGGCTTCTACGTGGTCCTAAATTGTGCTGCAGGACGAAGAAGCATGAACGCATCTTCAATTTGGGTTATATAGGTAGTTGTGAAGACCAACGTAGCTCGGGGGTGAGGCGGAATGAACATTGGAAACGTATTCTCGTAGGGAGTTATGTAGACTTGGTAGAGAGACTAGAGGGCTTATGTAGACGCGATCAATGTTCACCGATGGGAGTGAAGAGAGTTGCATGTCGTGAGACTTCGGTAGAGTGATGTCACTTATGGCTAAGAGAGGAACATGAGGAAGTGAATAGCATGAACATTGGTATAGGAAACGGAGTAATAATGGTCGAACCATTACTCTTCCAAATATGACCACCAAGGCCTTCCTGTCTTTGAATCAATATGTAGTATCGAGTCTGACCCTTGCTGAGTGGCCTTCGTCATTGGTGATAGAGGTAGATATGTACACTGACTCTGCGTGTTGGTGGAGGTCTGCTGGTGCGCCGTTCTGGCAAGCTGCAAATGCGCTTTCATTTGTGCTAGCTGGGAGGTTGTCAACCTCCCAGTAAAGGAGCAATATTCATTGTCGAGTCTGCGGCTGTACCACGACGGAGACTAGGTTGGCGACTTATGTGCCTCGTCGCCGCTATAGCAAGAAAGGGCGTAGGGAGCGATTGATGAGGTTTCAAGCTAAAACGTTTTATCGAGATTGCTGGTATCGAGGGAATGTCGTGCCGTCCGTCCATGATCGAGGCAGACGGTGAGCCTCGTGTCTGTCCTCGTGCTGCATGAAAGGCTAGTGCTCATTTGGAGGTCGGAGTGAGACTCTCTTTGAAACTCTTCTTTGGAACTCTATTTGAATTCGCCCCGGATTGCTGCTGAATATTTAGGCCCCTGTGCTTAATCGCTACTGGCCACGCGTTCAACCAGAAAGAAGTATATCTCAAAAGCTCAAGGCTGAAGAACTGGCTGCTTTCTGTCCAACTTAACCAGCAATATTGACTCACTCTTGAAAACGCCTAGGATCATAATGCTGCAGCCACTTCAACAGCTCCAGCTGTTCTGAATAGAGCCTTGTCAGAAATAACAACCTCAACTGGATATTTCCACTCCATATACTGCTTCCAGCCCCAAAAAGCGAACTTTCTGCCAAAGTACTTGCCCAGATAAGGCACTAGTACCATACTCAACAACAACTCTAGTTGTTGCATGCTCTCCTTCCATTCTCGCTCAGCACCTGATTCGTGTTCGTCTTCGCTCACTGTAACTTCGTCGGAATCAGGTTCGGAAGGAAGTTCGTCTAGCTCCTCGGTATCTTCTATGGAACCAGAGAGAGCGTCTATCAGAGATGGTTGAGAAGCTTCGGAAATGTTCATATATGAGGATGATCCGAGGTCAGACATTGTGAGATAGAGGGTTGTGGTCTTCTTTGATCAGGCTTGGTGGCGTGCTTAGATCACTGCAATCGCAGCTCTAGAGTGCTTAACAGATAGAATTTGACGAGCATCTCTATTTGTCTAATGTTGACTGTGACACAAGCAGTCACCGGTATTGACGCGAAATTCCGCTTTGGATCGGCGCTCAAAGTCCGACACGTGACCATGGGTTTCGGCATTCTGGCGTCAGCCCTTCGCACAGCACAATTATCGAGTCATTGCTCACGTCCCTCCTTGTTGAGTACAATAGCTCGCTGCTTCTACAAAGTACTACACACCTGACAAATACTAATAAAGAACCGGATTGCAAGCGACACAAAGACGTCCGAATCGCCACAATGGCAGAAGTTGTACGTCAGAAAGCGCCATGCGCTTGCATTGTCCTGCGTTGCCCCACACTCGTGCAGCACTTTCTTCCCCTGCCTACAAATATTTATGACTAACTGTGTCGCTTTACTTACAGGAACAACCTCTCCCAGACCGAAAACCAAGAAAATCAGTTGCATTCAGCGAAGGAACTACAATCATGGATGCCAACGGCACAATTTCAGAAGCCCTCCAGGATGGCAAGAGCACAGCAGAGAAACATTCATCGCCCCAAGCGGACAATGATGTCGAAGAAGTCACAGACATGTTTGCTGGCCTAGCAAAGAAGAAGAAGAAACCCAAGAAGACTGAAGATGCCGAAGCTGACGCTGAAGCACCAGTCGCAGCCGATGGTGAATTCGATGCCTCATCGTTGAAGAAGAAAAAGAAGAAGTCAACAAAAACGAAGGATGCTGACTTCGAGGCTAAATTGGCTGAGGCTGGTGTCGAACCCACTGCTGCCGATGAAGCCCCCGAACCACAACAACAATCTGGTGATTGGGAGAAGGGCACGGGTATCTGGGCGCATGACAGCAAAACCCAAATTTCATATGGCCTACTACTCGATCGTTTCTTCGCCCAGATCAATCAGTTCAATCCAGATATTCTATCCTCCGGCAGCAAGTCATACAAGATCCCACCTCCACAGTGTTTGCGAGAAGGAAACAAGAAGACGATCTTTGCCAACCTTGCTGAGATTTGCAAGCGAATGAAGCGAAACGACGACCATGTCATCCAATTCTTGTTCGCTGAATTGGGTACGTCTGGTTCAGTAGACGGAAGCAAGAGACTGGTCATCAAGGGTCGTTTCCAACAGAAACAGATTGAGAACGTTTTGCGAAGATATATTATGGAATATGTGACTTGCAAGACTTGCAAAAACTTCGACACAGAGCTCAGCAAAGGAGAAAATCGACTATACTTCGTTACTTGCAATTCTTGCGGGTCAAGACGATCAGTCCAAGCTATCAAATCTGGTTTCACTGCTCAAGTCGGAAAGAGAAAGAGGCTCGCTGGTTAAGCTGGTCTCAACCAGTGGCTATGCACTTTATGGAATATACATTCTTCGGCTGTGGTTTTAAACAGCGGTCATGCTGGTGAACAGAGTGACAGAGGACGATTCGGATTATTCAGCAATTTATGTTGGGCATCCCCGGCGTTGATAGGCAGTCACGGCTGCAAATTCATGTAGAGAACGAACAATTGAACATGACTTTACTGCTCCATAGAAGACCATGTCCCTCGACCCTGCCTACCGCATGCTTACCTATGTTCTACTCCTGTTCAATAGTGAGCGTTTCTGAATGTAGTGGAGTGGATGCTAGGCTTGAAATAGCCGCCGTCCTGCAACACTTTGACCAACCAAGCTTCACTGTCCTCCTCTTCCACCTTGTCACGTTCGCCCAATTGCTTGCGCAGCTCTCGAAGCGACGCGCTGAAGCAATGGTCTGATTTACATATAATGTGTTGTATTACCACTTTCAGGCATTCCAGTAAGGTAAAACTTGTTCAATAGTGCTTCGACTCGATCTTGTGCCAGCTGCTTCCACTGTGCTATCACCGCCCGCAACTGCCCTTCGACGTGCTTGCTGTTAACCTCTATCTTGATAACTACTGCTCGAGAACTATCTAGGTACACAGTTGTGAGTGTTTCAGACCATGTCTTTCCCCGGGCCACCTCGGGAGAAGCACTTTCCTCGTAAGGACAATGTGTGAGCCTCCTATGAACCTGCTAACCTGCGCCAGCACCGCTGTCCAGCCCAAACTGTAGGCTACTTTGACACAACCTTCTCCTACGTACTAACTAGCAGCAGTAGCATTCCCACCACCTCCTAGCCACGACTACCCTCCACCACCAGCAACAGCAGGTTTCTTCCCACCCCCTCCATCATCACCACCAGCAAACGACAATGGCTACTCAGTCCCCGCCACCTCACCACACCTCCGATACCCTCTCGCCCAAAGAGCAGCCTCATTCGGCTCAGTCCCCCAATCAGCACCAGCCTACCAAACCACCTTCAACCATGCTCAGATAGCATCAGCTAGCCCACCACCCGAAATCCTCACCCCACAACCTCCTCCTGAGAAGCAACAATCCAAAACAAGAGCCATGCTAGGCCAAATCACAGAAGAAATGGGCAACGTAATGCGCGCGCCTGACCAGGCTCCCGCTACCCTCCCCGGCGCTCCAGCCCCAGGACAGTTCAGCGGCGCGAAAGGCGTAACAGCCGACGACGTTGGCACCTTCAACGGCGGCTCCTACCGCGTCTCCCACAGGGACACAAATTCCGTCCTAACGCTTCAACTCGCCATGGGCTGTCCCATAACCGCCAAACCAGGCGTCATGATCGCCATGTCGCACACCATCACTCTGAAAGGAAACATCAAATTCAGCATGAAAAAGATACTGATAGGTGGTGAGCTGGCACACTCGACGTTCACGGGACCAGGCGAGGTATTGCTTGCGCCTCATTCGCTGGGTGATATTCATCTCCTCAAGATGAAGGGCGACGACGTATGGAGCGTTGGTAAAGACGCTTTCATGGCGTGCACGCAAGGCGTGGTCAAAGAATATAAAAGCCAGAGCTTCAGTAAAGCTATGTTCTCTGGGGAAGGGCTTTTCATCTACAAGATCTCTGGTACTGGCATTCTCTGGATGTCCTCGTTCGGCGCTATCATCCGAAAAGATGTAAGTAGTAGCTCCCCAGATAACATCCAATCAGTGATATGTGCATATATGTGAATCGATTGCTAATGCGAGACACACAGCTGGTCGAAGGTGAACGATATATTATCGACAACGGACATCTCGTTGCTTGGAACTGCAAATATGTTCTCGAACGAGTAGCCAGTGGTGGTGTCATTTCTGGTTTCTCGAGTGGTGAAGGTCTTGCTTGCAAGTTTACTGGGCCTGGCACTGTGTACATGCAGACAAGAAATCCAGGTGCTTTTACTGCATTCATGAACGGACAACGGCCTGAAGGTTAAAATACGTTAAGGTCGTGCAGCACGGACGAAGTGGCATGAAGAGAGCAGTTGAGGACCGACGATAAAACGAATCACAGCATGGATGACCTTCGTGTACGTACCACTCTTGGCGCTCAACATCGCTCTTCGCATCTCCACCACAACCACCACGTGGCTTACTCAAGCCAGCCAAGAACATTTGCATTTCGACTATCCAAGAACAACGACCCCTCAACCAACAACGTCCTATTCCAAACTAAATCCCATAAACCATCCCACCACTACCTACACAACCTACCTCCCTCCATCCACCGTCCCTCAAAGCTCCAACTTCCTGCCCCCACCAAACGGATTCAAACTAACATTCCCCAAAAACAAATCCTGCGTCCAAATAGGCCAATACCTCAAATTCGTCTTCCGCTCCTCAGATCTAGGCATGAAGATCTGACCGCTCCGCCCAGCGACGACTTGTTCGACGACCGCGTTGGCAACGTTGCTGGGTGGATCGGCGACGATACCGGCTTCCTTCAATTTGTGTTCGAAGCCGGCGATTATGCCGGTTGCGTGCCAAGAGGGGTGGACGGAGGTTGTGCTTATTGCGTGGCCGGCTGGGGCGTGGCGGGTGAAGAGCTCGTTTCTTAGGCCTGGTGGTGAGGGTGTCAGTGTGTGTATTTGTGTTTGTGGGTGGGTTGAGGTGTAGTGGAAAGGAAGGGTGGGGGTTGGTGGTGGTTGGTGGTGGTATGGGCTGGGTGGATGTGGAAAATATATCTCGACAACGGGAATGGAGTAGATGAACACAAACGCAAGTAGGCCGTCCCTTGTCACAAAGTACAAGTATAAACATAAAACTGTACGTACCTTCATGTAAAGCCAAAGCCCCAACTTTAGTAACACAATAATCCACCAACCCAGGCGCAGAAACGAAACTAGCCATACTAGCAATCGTAACTACATGACCCTTTTTCGCCTCCAACATCCCCGGAAGCAATTCTTTGATCAGGACGAAGTGAGAGCTTAAGTTGACTTTCATAATTGCTTCGAGGAATGGGGTTGGGGTTTCGAGGAGGGTTTTGCCGGAACCTGTTGGTCGAAAGAGAAGTTGTATGTCAGTGTTGTGGTGGGAAGGTTAGGTAAGGATGAAAGGTCGGTTAGGTTGTTGCTAGTTGGATGGTGCGGTGCTAGGTATTCTGGGCCACACGAGAGCGACACTTCAAAACAATGGACGCATGACTTGCACGAAATTGTCAACAAACCGGCACCTACACAACCTATCTTTCAACCGGCCGAACCAGCTGCGAAGCCTGTAATCGCTCCAAATCGCTCGTTCTCAACCACGGCCATTCTAGGCAATGTGACAATACAAGTGTTACTACCTGGAACAGAGAGAAGGACGTATTCGAACGTGGTCAAAAAACATTACACTTTGTTACCACAACACCGTCCTCCTCTACGCAGAGACAAACCCGTACGAATTTCCATCCCTGACGAACACCCTAGATATATCTTCCCAAGCTCAGATAGGTCGTTCATATTCATTCCACGAGCGCTGCGTCCGAACCAGCAGGGATATCGAGGACGTACGAGGAGTAGTTTCCATGGAAGCAGACGGACAAGCATGTACGCAGGATCAGTATATACACCCAGCATTGCCATGAGCAGGAAATCATCCGTTGTTGCTTCCGGGCCGGACAGTGGTAATCATACTCCGATTGGAGGACCGATGCCTGCTATACAGCTAAGCACAACACACAGGCCAGTCGTCAGAATGCCAGGCCCATCAGGTGTACCGACTGCATTTAACACTGACGTGTATATGAGCGATAATGCAGCCATTATCCATAGCCCTCCACATAATCTGAGTCTGCAGCATCCTCGTCCACAGAAGACTATCTCACTTGGCGATATCGAGTCGCCCACCATCCGAGCACCACAGCAGCAATCTCAACAGCCCTTCCACCAGCAGATGCCGCCAGCGGTAACTTTGGGTGAAGCACAGCAGAAAATGCCACACATTCCGGAAGGCGCGGTTTATGCTCAACCCTTTCAACCTTACCCTGCTATGCAGTATCCTGGCTATTATGGCATGCATTATCCAGCACAGGTGATGGTGACGCCAAACGAGAGTATGAGCTATGCAGTAGGCACCGGCGGACAAGTGACAGGGTCACAGCAAATATCAAGTCCTGAACAACAACAGCGACAGGGTCCAATGGTGCACGAATCGAACGGCATGGTTTACTACTATGACCCTTTTCAGCAAATGATGCCACAATATCAGTCAAGCATGGTGAACGTGATGCAGTCCAGTCCTTATTACTATCCACCTGTGCAAAATCCAATGTTTTATCAATAACCACTATGGCGTTCGAAGAGACGATAAATTCGGCTCGGGTGTCCTCCGGAGCTGGGGGTCGGAGTCAATGGTTGTTTTATGGTTCGAAAAGCACGGTGTATGGTCGTTACAGTTCTGCTTTCGAACTCAGCTCGCGTCGTTAATGGGAATGCGAGTTGCAGCGAGAGCAAGTATTTCTGTCAGGGAAAAACTATCTGTACAGTACCTTACTACCTATGCCGGAGTCTTCGGCACTTGCCTTGGACATTATATATATGATGACTATTCGTCTGAAGCGGTATGTCCACCAATATCATGTTAACCATCTGCATGTTCTTTTGGTCATTCTCTCTACTGATCTTGTCATTGTAAAACCCACAGGGGTGGGTCTTAAATGTTCGCGGGGAAATGCCGCTAGAGCTAACGACCCACAAAGCACTAACACCACAACAGCGCTTACACGACCATCGAGCTGGCCTATACAGATGGCATAAATTGTATGACCCCTAGTCTTGGTAATCTCTAGTCGTTGTTCACCTGTTGATCAAGCCTCAGTTCATTGACCATGGATTTTGGGAGGGAAATGGGTATGGGAGGCACCTCAGCGACTGGTGGTATTGATTCGTACTCTCAGCCAGGCTCCTGCGGGCCATTGCTTCTCAGCCACCTCCACTTTCGCAACTCATAGTGTGGGGCATGTTGTACTTCGACCTTATTCGTCTGGCTGGTTTGCTGTACCAAGCTGAGCCTCGGTTTCTCTTTAATTCTTGAGTGATGCCATAAGCTTGGGATGTTCCAGTGGTGGACGACAAGGATGTTCTCCGCTTACATGAATCCTGTTGCATGAGACAAGGCACCGAGCAATGCACTTCTGTTTACTTTTTGCAATCTCTATACATCAGCTATCTTTCAACAGCTGATCTAAAGCTCAAAGACAAGAGACTGGGAAATCGACTGCGACAGTATCGAGAATATCAGAACTCACGTTCTGTGTCCATAGCTTCGGTTTATTCCCCTGTATCTTCAATTCTGCTCGGACACCACACGCCTGATTCATCTGCTTGCTGTCTTCACTGAGGTACAATAATCGCGCAATTACCACTGACAGCATCGCCTCTGCTCAGCTACATCAGCCTAGCACTCTATTTCACGAAAGCGGCAGAACAAATACATTGAAAAACACCATATCAATTATAACTTTGCTCATCATCATGGCAGAACCCACAACCTTGACAAAAGTCAACAATGCAATCAAAAACACAATCTCCATTCCCAACGAACTCCTCCGCTACTCTGCCTCCGAACCCCTGGTGACTGGTCCACTCCTCTACATATTGACTCGCCCTGTCAACGATCCTCTTCGTATGCGCCTTCGTAACCTCATCGCCAACATCCCCTATTCCAGCACCGTCACCAGCCACGCCACTCCTGCTCGCCTGGCTAGACTCGTCTCCGTACTCAAGGTCCTTTTCGCATTAGGCGTAGTTGGACGTCTCAATAAACTTCTCAACTCTCTTGCTCTGAACTACTGGTACCCATTCAACATTGGCCGTCCTCGTAGCCAATGGGTCTGGGACGGACGCACAGAACTCGTTGTCATCACCGGCGGCTGCAGCGGCTTCGGCTATGAAATGGTAAAGGGCTTTGCTGGAAAGGCAAGGGTAGTTGTGCTCGACATCAGTGATTTGCCAACGGAACTGGCTGCTCGTGAGTGACCCCATTCTTGTGCCATCGACTGTACATATCAACAACGAAAACACGCAATGAACACTACTCATATCTAACCACGCCACGGCATCTCCTTCCTCAAATTACAGCATTCACAACCTCAACTACTAACCCATACATCAATCATACCCACACTCACCACTTAAACATCCTCAACCTCATAACCCAATGCCTATCCACACCACCATGCCATTCACCCCCTAACTCAACGCAACTCAACTCAAACCACCAAAAAGCACCATATCCTGTATCCCCAAACTCACGCCTCCAAACTATACCACATAAAAACATAAACTAACAGCCTCTTTCCTCACCTCTAGTCCCGCAAGTGCACTACTACAAATGCGACCTAACAGACTTCAACGCAATAACAAGCACAACCCAACAGATCAAGAACAGACACGGTAACCCCACCGTGCTCATTAACAACGCTGGAATCGGTACGTTCCCCCAATTCACCTCCCCTCCCATCCTCCTTTCTTCACTTCCCCCTGCCCTGCCCTGCACCTCTACACACCATCTCCCTCACCGCACCA
>Ga0181464_1000475_pt2 | contig 11978 bp, 9 predicted proteins | sample InSIn2gowninarea_FD_119074 | JGI IMG/M metagenome (GOLD analysis project Ga0181464, IMG submission 119074) | Clean room microbial communities from NASA Spacecraft Assembly Facility at Jet Propulsion Laboratory, Pasadena, California, USA -... ...
TTCATTAGTGGAACTATGTCATATCTAAAACTACCAAAGTTCTTCGAACTCTTGGAGTTGAGTTTGCTAAGCGGTGCCAGAAATCTAACTCAGCTTTCAGAGTTGAGATTACTATAACTTCTAAACTTTGAAGAAGAATCCCTTTAACTACTTGGTTCAAGATCATGTTGTTGATCTTCTTCATGAGATAAGGAAAGTTGATCTTTATGAAGCCAAAGGGGTTCAGCTTAAAGCTAGGCTTAAATGGTTCAAAGTTGGTGACAGAGTTACTAAGGAGTTTTTTAAAAAGCTCAAGCCCCTTATTCATTCCACTTAATTTAAGGCCCTAAAATTAAATGATGATAGATTGACCCACTTTCTTGATATTATTCAAGCATTTGTTAATCACTATCAGGGTGTTTTTGCCTCTCAACCATTTAGTGATGCTCACCAATAGGCTATGAATGAGTGTTGTAGTGCCATACCTCTAAAGATATCCCAAGCTTAGAGAGATTGTTGTGACTCTCCTCTCACCCTTAAGGATCTTAAATTTTCCTTGGCTCAAATGGCCAAAGATAAAGCCCTTGGTATTGATGGCTTCCCCTATGAATTTTACAAGGCCTTCTGGGGCATGGTTGGGCATGATCTTTTACATGTATATAAAGAATCCATTTTGTTGGGTTCTCAAGGAGCAATCATTAACAAAGGAAATATTAAGTTCATACAAAATTATGGAGATCCTAAAGTGATTACCAACTAGAGGCCAATCACCTTGTTGAATGTCAGCTATAAGATCATTGTTATAGCCATTACTCTCAAGTTTAGGTCAATTCTTCCTCTTATCATTCAGCCAGAGAAAATAGGATTTGTTAAAGGGAGGTATATCTTGGACAATGTCATTATAGTCTGGGAAGGTATGGAATGGACTCATAAGTTTGGTAAAGAAGCCTTATTTATTAAAATTGATTTTGAAAAAGCTTATGATAGGGTTGAGTGGAATTTCATTCTTAACATGCTGAAGGATCTTGGGTTTGGTCCTTTATATCTTTACTCTATTTAAATGCTTTTCTAAGATGCTTATTTTATTCTTACAATGAATGAGTCTCAATATCAAGCTATCACTCTTGCCTTTTCTATCCACCAAGGGTGTCCTTTGGCCCCTTCTCGTTTTTTGTTGGTAGCTAAAGCTTTCAGTTATTTGTTGGCCCACCATGCTTCTCAAGGTCGTATTACCCTAATTCCTAGGATCAGATCATTATCAAGGATCTAACACTATCAAGATAGTTCCTAATTAACCAAGATCACATGAAATCTCACAAACACATATCACAAAGCAATCTCACAACATAATATGTAAGTGGTTCCTCCAATTAGGATTACATCCACTAACTAGATCTTTCTCTTAATCACAAATACAACTCTCTTACAATCCTCCTACTCTTTCTCCTAACCACTATCCTCAAGCATAACCTTACTCCACAATTGGTGTGTAATAACAAAGAGGGAACCTTCTATTTATAGGCCAAAACCCTCTTTTAATCACCCTTTTATCCAATGTACAAAAGCATGACATGCACATCCTTGTACCCAAGGGGCATACTCATGACATGGAGTGTAGGACAAGTTACATTATCATATTCACTTAAATACTTAAGGTATCAAATGATACCTTTAACTATTAGTGAAATTACATGTAGGATTTATAGAAACCTTTACAATAATGCATTATACATTCCAACACTCCCCCTTAATGCAATATTGGGATAGAGCAAGGAGAGAGAAGAAGAAGTGAAAGTAAGAGAGTTCTCCTCCAAAATATACAATGATGATGAGAACTTTTTACATATTTGTGAAGAAAGAAAGATCTAGTTTGAGACTCACTACTATATCAAATACAATTATAAACTACAACCGATTTCATTGTACATGAAGTAGTCATCCAACTGGAAGTCATAAAGAGTCTCCAAGAGCCTGCATATCTAAGGTAAGTAACCTACAATCTCAAAGGAACCTGCAAGTCATAAGTAGCTCAAAAATAAGATCAGTTAGATGCATTATATTCATATCAACAAGGATAGATGAATCACATAAATGCCATCATGAACTGATCAATGCTGCACTATAAGTCATCACAAATATGCCATGCCAAACACTCATAGTCACCTATTGTATATAAAACATGTGTTGATTATCAATACAAAGTAGGGCTCAAAAAAATACACACAAGAGTTCCTCACATATGAATAACTGAATAGTGCCAAAAGACACATAAGAGTTCCTCACATATGGATAACTGAATAGTTCAAAGCAATACAAAGTGCACATAAGAGTTCCTTGCATATGGATAACTGAATAGTGCCAAAATGCACATAAGAGTTCCTCGCACATGGATAACTAAGCAGTGCAGAGCAAATCAAAATGCACATAAGAGATCCTCGCATATGGATAATTGAACTATGCCAAAAAAACACATAAGAGTTCCTCACACATGGATAACTAAATAGTGCTAGATTGGCCAATCTTTTTGCTCTAAAAGTTTATACAACAAGTTCCTCATGCAGAGCCAACTTACCACGAAGGTATATAATAAAATCAACACTATATAGCACATAATCCTCCTAGGGGTGAAGTTGTCATTGTAGACATGAATTCAAACACAAGAATTCAAACTTCACTCCCCCTTGAGGGCAACTTCACCAACCTGATAGCATCCCTAAGCTTACAAAATTGAGCTTCTAGGACGGGCTTGGTGAATAAATCAATGGAGTTCAAGGTGGATGGATAATACTCCAGGTGTATGATGCCATCAAGAACCTTCTCCTGATAAAATGGGCATGGATTTCCACATGTTTTGTTCTTTGATGGAACATAGGATTCTTAGCTGAGGAAATAGATGATTGATTATTTGAATAAATTAACAATGAGCCACCTTGTTCATACCCAATTTCTTTTAAAATATGCCTTAGCCAAATGGCTTCCTGGGCTGCAACAGACATGGCACGATACTCAGCTTCTATGGTGGAAAGAGAGATAGTAGGTTGCTTCTTGGAAGCCCAAGAGATAGCACCTGAACCAATGCTAAACACATATGCAAAGGTTGATTTTCTATCATCTCTATCTCCCGAACAAATGAGGACAACCTAGAATACTTGAGAGCAAGATCCTTATTCCCTGCAACATACCTCAAGATTTGCTTAACAGCATTGAGGTGCTTAACATATGATTTTTGCATGAATCTAGCCATCAAATTCACTACAAAGGTAATATTTGGTCTGTATATAGTCAAATACAAAAGACTACCAATCAATTGCCTATAAGTTGTAGCATCAGCTAATTGAGAATTAGAGCTCAGAGTGACAATGATTCTAGGAGAAACTAGGATCGCAACATATCTACACCCCTCCATTCCAAACTTTTGCAAGATGTCTGATATATACTTGGTTTGGTTAAGGTGCCCTAAATGATGGTGCTAAATATTGCCTTTAGAACACACACTTATAGCAAGACACATCTTTGATGGAACTTGATCCACAATGTAGAGATTATCTTTCATAGATCCTTTAACCAAAGTGGCAAGTCCTTTCTTAATACACCATGATTGAGATTCGAACTCAAAAGAGTATCCTTTCCTAGCAACTTGGATTACTGACAGAAGGTTCATCCTAAGTTTAGGAACATAGAACATATCATCAAGAACCTTTCTGTGAATTATCACACTCCCAATTCCTTGAACTTCAAGAGTGGAGTTATCACCTATCACAACCACATCATTTCTATCCTTGTGAAAGTTCTCAAACTTTTCTTTTTCAAATCATAGGTGATTAGTGCAACCAGAATCAACAATCCATTCAGACAACAAGGTGTGAGACATGGAGTAGAGCACCATAATAAAACTAGCATGAACATTCTTCTTTCCTTTGAAGTTCTTTACATTGCCATTGCCTTTGTATTTTTCATCTCTTTTCTTTTTGTATCAATCAACTTCTTTGTGACCTTAAATACCATAATAGTTATATTTTCCATCAAAATTTTCCTTGGGATAAGGATTGTTTGCTTTGTCTTTTCCATATCTTTGCTTGAATTTGTTATTATCATTGTTCCTACTGCTGCTGTTATTCTTATTATTGTTGTAGTTTTCATTGTTCCTGTTGTTGTTGTATCCATTGCCTCTTTTCTCAAACCCTATGGAGGAAGAAGGATAAGACCTCTTTTGATGGTTGAATTTATTCTTGAAAGGAGTTTTGGTTGCTCTAAGAGCAACATTATTATCCTTAGGAGAAATCAACACCTTATTGTTAAGGGTTTCCTCATGCTTCAAAAGGTGCCTTGAAAGGTTCTCAAGTGAGAAGAATTCCTTTTCATCATCAATCCTTGTTTCATCAATCCTTGTTTCCATAACTATCACAAAGTTAATGAACTTTGAAGAAAGGCTTTGAATAATGATGAAGACCATGAACTCATCATTGATCAAATTGCACCCATAAGCAACAAATTGGATCTTTAGGTCAATGATTTTGTTCAAGTAAATGGCCACATTTTCATCTTCCCCTTGACGTGATTGAAGCAATTTTTGTAGAATGGTGTACCTTCTTGAAAAGTTGGTACCAAGGTAGATTTTCTTTAGCTTATCCCATGCTTCCTTTGCCAAGGTAGAAGAGGAAATCATCAAGAGCACATCATCTAAAACTGCATGGTAAATCATGGAGGTTGTCAATTCATTCTTTTTGTTGTATGCCTCAAGTGCCTTCTCATTTGTAGGAGGTACTATATTCTCATTCATAGTTTTCCAAAGCTTCCTTGCCTGCAATTCTGCTCTCATCCATGGTTCCCAAATCCCATAGTTGGATCCATTGAGAATGTGTTTTGGTAAAAAGGATTCTCTCGTTTGCTACATAATAATTTCGAAAGTAGGAAGCATGTGATTTAGTAAATAAAAATGTTAAGTTTTAATGAAGTAAATAATACATGTTACTCTTATAAAAGACATGTTTTCTAAGTGCAAATGTTGTATAACTCCAAGTACCCAAATTTATTTCTCATCTCGTGAATCGTAGAGTGATATTGTTGAGGCTTGTTTTCTTATCTAAAATTAGGCCTTCACTCGGATGCTTGCACAAGAGGAGCCCAAGTATTACCAATCCTCAACCAGTTCCCCTTGGTTAGTTTATACTCTCATAAGGAGAAGTACTTACTATTTTCCAAGGTTATGACGTATATTGGATCGGCCAAATTATTAATCTTGATTAGGTTTCAAGTTTTCCTCCTAGGTTATCAGGATAATCCCTAAATGGACGTGCGGATATGTGGTATCACTACACACATATCTATCCACCTACTAGAGTTATGTCCAGACCAATAAAGGACTTAGGGGCAATTGAGAAGTATGAACTTTTCACCACTTGGATCATCAAACTTAAAGGCTCCAGTCCGCCTATCCTCACCTCATGGCTCCCCAAATAAGTCATGTTTCAGAATGTACGTGCGGATATGTTCATTTTAGGGGGTTGCTCATATCAATGTTTGGGTTTTTGCATAAGTAAATAAAGCAAAAAATGCTAAACATGAAGTAAAGTGCATAAATTAATCATCATTCATTCATAACATAGAACCTTAAGATTCCAATGGGTTTTGCTTACTAACCCCTAAAGGACATCTTCACATAGGTTCATAAGTTTTAACTTAAAAGATAAATATCATTTTCGTAATTTGCACAAGTCCATTCTTGTATAAGGAAGTAAATTTCTCCTCAAAAAATTAAGTCACTCATAAGCATAAAAAAAAAAATTTAAGTCTAAGCATGCATCTCATCATTAACTTAAGACATTTACGCACTAAGCATGTATCAACTTCAAAAATTAAGTCCTAGCATGCATTATTTAAAAATTTTAAGTGCTAAGCATAAAGGATCTAAAAATTTTAAGTGTTACATAAAGAATTAATTAATACTTAATAACCTAAAAAAAATATTTTCTAAGTCCTCAGCATGTATCTTTAAGTCATGCCTCATTAACTTAAAAAAATGTACGTGCTAAAAATTTTTAATTCCTATCATGCATTATTTAAAAAAATTCTAATTTTAAACATTTAATTACTAATCATGCATTATTTAAGCATAAGTATCCTTTTAAGCATGTATTTAAGTACTAAGCATAAGCATGCATTATCTTAAAAAATGCATCATAACTTAAGGTTTTAAGTAATAATCATTACTTAAAAATAAGCACTATGTACTAATCTTAAGCATGTATCCATTATTTTAAGTTTTTAACAAGTAAAAAAAATTAAGTCTCCATCAATAAGAAAGGAGCATACCTCATTTGCATAGGTTAAAAAAAATATTAAGTAAACAATCATAAAGATTTCTCTTAATAACTTAAAAAAAATTTCCTTTAATGCTAATAAGGAAAAACTATTGCATGCTTATATATCTCTAAAAATATTCAATTTTAAGACATGAATATTTCATAATTACTTAACTTTATCTTTCAAAGTTAAGTTTAAATGATAAGTACTAAGTATTTAAAAATAAAACATGCATTAAAAATTTAAGTAAAAAATTCATAAATATTCCCTCTTTTTACTTAAAAATGATCGCTCAAACAAATGCTTATTAAAAAATATTACATAATGTCTAGATGTTTAAGTAAAAATGTAAAAAAAAAAAAAAAAATACTTTAACTAAAAAGTACATTTTACCCTTCCCAAGATAATTGAAGATAGCCATGAAAAATCAGACCTTGAGTATACGTTTTGTAAAATTAATGGTCTTAGCATTAATTAAGTTGAGTCTTGCAAGTAAAAAGAAAGAGACCCATGCATAGTTATTGTTGTTTTGACCCCAAGCATTCTAAAGAAATAAATGCTTGTAGGTATTAAAAAAATTGCTAAATGTAAATAAAGCTAGTCTTATCATAATAATAACAACAACAACAAAAATGGACAAAGAAGCATTGATTAGGAGGGAAATAGCTTGCAATTCAAGCAAAAAGAAAATTAAATGCCCTCAAAAAATATACGTTTCCTAAATGCATTTAATGATATCTGATAATTATTTCATTAAGTGTCAATTTTTTTTTAATCCATCGTATAACTTTCATTTTCCTCCTCAAAATTCCATTCCAAAATCCACTACAACCCCTCTCATACCTCTTTCCAACGATTCTCAGATAGGGATAGTCATCAATATCTTCTATTATTGATTTTTTGGCTCCAATTTGAACATTTTGAGGCTGAATTCGATGAGATTAGTCTAGGGTTTCATGTTCTTTTAGGGTATAGGGTTTCAAAGATGGGAAAGACAAAGGAGTGGTGGCTCACAGCCCTGAGCAATTTTGGTCAAAGGGTTAAACTTGATTTGCAGATCGATGGTGCATCGCCTTCCAATGAATCAACAATAAATGGGAGAACATTGTCGCTCTTAGAGGGGGGGCCACACAAGAGACCATTTTTTGTGGCACCGTTGCTAAGTCACCACAGAGGGAAGAGAGATACCCTTTGAATAATATATATTGTAAGAAAAAAAAAAACAAAGCAACTAAAAAAATAGTTTAAACTTCAATATTTTTTTTTTTGAAAAAAAATGCATGTTCAAAAAGTATGTATTTTGAAATATGATATTATATCACAAAAAAATGCAATTTTGTTCATTAACCCTTTTGAAAAAAAATTAAAAAAAGGTTAGTTTTTGACAATAAAAAAAATGCTAAGCAAAATTGCATTTAAACATATTTTGTAATATTATCTTTGTAATATTACACACATTTTGAGTAATAACCTTTTCTCTTAAAAAACTTGTAGTAATTAAGAAAAAAAATTGTAAGTAATCATAGGAGATTAGCTCAAAAAAAATTATGATTTTGTTAGCCATATTATGCTCAAAAGAAATAACACATAGCAATTTATATGTTAGTAGCATGATTCAACAAAAAAATAAAATAACACAAAAGAAAGGAACTTATACCTTCACTTGAGTTTACATTAAACAAGAAAAGTAAACCTTAAGAAATGATGGAGAGCCTCCAAGATGTTGAAGAAGAGCTTCCACACACTACGCTCTGATACCAATTTGAAGGATCTAACACTATCAAGATAGTTCCTAATCAACCAAGATCACATGAAATCTCACAAACACATCTCACAAATCAATCTCACAACACAATATGTAAGTGGTTCCTCCAATTAGGAGTACATCCACGAACTATATCTTTCTCTTAATCACAAATACAACTCTCTTACAATCCTCCTACTCTTTCTCCTAACCACTATCCTCAAGCATAACCTTAATCCACAATTGGTGTGTAATAACAAAGAGGGATCCTTCTATTTATAGGCCAAAATCCCTCTTTGGATCACCCTTTTATCCAATGTACAAAAGCATGACATGCACATCCTTGTACCCAAGGAGCATGCTCATGACATGGAGTGTAGGACAAGTTACATTATCATATTCACTTAAATACTTAAGGTATCAAATGATACCTTTAAGTATTAGTGAACTTACATATAAGATTAATATAAACCTTTACAATAATGCATTATACATTCCCACACATTAATGATCATTTCACTAATGATTCTTTCCTCACCCTTCAAGAAAATAAGAAATCTATTTCTACTACCCTACAATGCTTGGATACCTTTTATCTAGACTCAAGTTCCATTATTCAATGGCAAAATACTTCTTGCTATAGATAGTCTCCTAAAGACACTCCTGGTTGGTTATCCCATTATCCTTGGAAATGGATCCAACCGGGTGAAACCTTCAAGTTTCTTGGAATCCCTTTTGCATTCCATGCCTCCCTTACTCAGATTTGGAGTGTTGTTGTCTAGAAAGTGGAGAAGAAGTTGGAGTATTGGTCGGCTAAGAAACTTTCTTTAGTAGGGAAGTTTTAGATCTGCTCTAAGGTGCTAGCTTCGACTCACATCTACTATTCAACTTGTTGGGTTCCTTCAAAGAATTGCTATCAAAAGCTAGATATACTTTTAAGAGATTTCATCTGGGACTTAGATAAAAATAAAAAGGGATTCCATAGATTTGCCTAGGACATTTTTTATCTTCCTAGGGTAGATGGAGGAATGGGGCTTTTCGGTTGTAACCATCAAGGTTTTTCCTTGTGTGCTAAGTGGATTCTGTGAGCCTTACAAGGTAATGAGGCATGAAAAATTCTTATCAGGTACTACCTTTCACATGCCTCCCCTTGGCCAGAAGGGCATGGAAAGGATTAAATTTGCAAACTATTCTCACTTCCCCTATTCAATTCAAGATATCTGGCTCTTTTGTTTTCAAAAGCATATGGAAGGCTTGGGAAGCCTTGAAACCTTGGCTCCGCTAGAAAGGAAATGGTTGAGGCTTGGGAGCTTCTTGTTCCTCCCTTAGTTTGTAATGTTCCTCAGTTGTTACTTATGATGGCACACCTTTAGCATAGGTGCAATGGATTCATGCCTTAAGATTTCACAAAAAAGGGTATTGACTCTTTTTGGGATCTTTATGATATTCATACCAGGAGCTAGTATACCTGGGATACATTTGGACACTTGCATGGGATCTCACCTGGTGATAAGTCAACTTTTGATTTCTTAATTGATAAAACTTATCCAAACACTTGCATGGGATCTCACCTGGTGATAAGTCAGCTTTTGAGTTCTTAATTGATAAAACCCCTTTCTCGATTTGGGTCTGACTAGGCAAGGTCTTTCAACATTCCTAGTGGATAGACTGGGTATGGCCTAATAATCTTTTATTTATCAAGTATAAACCTCACCTGGGTCACTCTAATCTCTCACCTCATGTTCCCATGGTTGAGGTTCAAAATACTAGATGGGATCTTCTTTCATCTCAATCAAGATGGAAGTTATGGTTCACTATAGTTTGAAAATCCTATATTGAGCCTAAGCTTAGTTTTTTTTTTCTTGGATTCTACTGCACTAAGGTTTACCTATTAGTACCTATATAATCTATTAGGGTACCATAATCCTACTTATGCTTTTTATAATTCCCTTGAATATTTCCTCCATATTTTTTGGTCCTATTCTAAAGCTAAAGCTGTCTAGGAGTGGATTTTCTCTTTTTTTAACCACTTCCATTCTACGCCTTATTCTTGGGTTCATGCTCTCTTGGGTGATCCTCTGTAATTTTTAGAACCCTTGTTTGAAGTGTGGCACATATTCCATGTTACTATTCTATGTTATTTATGGAAGAGTAGGAATAACATCATTTTTGGTTGAGAGGAAGCTTCTATTTCTTTTTCCCTTTCTAATAAGTATGCCATATTTTATGATACATGGTTGCAAATTATTTCTCAAGTGGAGAAAGTAAATTTGGAGGTTCATTACTTATGCAACATGCTATACTATTGGGACAATGCTCCTTATGCCACGAGTAGGCTCCCTCGTAATTGGCCTCCTCAGCATCCATAAACTCAGAGGTAGGGTGCTTTGGGTAGATGAAGTTGACCTCGAAGTTGGGGTTCCCCTCCTCATTAGCCTCCTTCATATCCTACTTGACATTGGTCCTAGCCACCTCTGAACTTGAAGAGACATCGCTCTACTTCTCCTTCCTCCTCCGGTGTGCAATCAAGTTGGGATGTTTAATTAAGTGTTTCCCCTTGAGGATGGAATGGGGTGATGACCCTTACTGCAGTAGAAAAGCAATTGGGGGACTATGCCCCCAGTGGGAAATGTGCCAACTCCTTAGCTCCTTGCTCAGCTAGGAGAGAATGATGGTTGGAGAAATGATGATAGCATTAATCATGGTTGGGCTTACCTGGGACTAACAAATATCTTTCGTCCTCCCAATGAACCTGAAACTGAATAGCTTTTTAGTTGATATTTGTAGCACTCTGTTAGGATTTTTTTATGATTTTTCTATAGTACTTTATTTCTTAACCATTCAGTTAATGTGACTCTTGGGATGTGCTAATCTCACCTGCTCCTTTTTTGTTTGATTAATCTTTTCTTAATTTAAAATCTTTTCATCAAATAATAATAATAATAATGCTCATACTTAAATGCTCTATAATTTTGAAAAGTTTAAATAGAATTATCAATTAGTTAATATATCCACTTAAAATATGTACAATAAACTTTAATTTAAATCAAACTATTTACAATAAAGTTTCATTGGGTGGATTACATCTTCATAACATGCATGAATGGCATACTAGTCTCAATCTCAATCTTAGATTTGTCTCAGATCCCTCTTCATTGTTGTTGGAATGTACCATTCTTTTTCCCTTCCCATCAACACCCCCACCAAACTCACAAATTCTCCTCGTTCTATCACTCACTCTCCATGCTCCCCACACTTGTCATACATCCCACACCAAATCAACATCTCAAAGGATGGAGACATCCTCATGCTCAAATTAAAAGCCCTCTTCACCTCCTCATCCACTCATCTTCTAATTTCTCTTACAAACCACCCACACCATGCTCCAATATGACACTACAAACTACAAACCCTCCAGCCCTACCACCACACTCATCACAATGGGTAACTATTTTGAATAATGCATGGGCTACATAGAGCAAATAGTTTTCTATTACAACTTCTCCCTTGTGCTCCCACACATCTTTTATTGTGAAAATGATTTCTATATTCAGTGGTAATGAATGGGATTTTGATGCAAACAAACACAAAGAGATGAGGGAAGATAAGCACAATATAAAAGACCAACGAAACTAAGCTAAGATTACCCCTCTCCATCTCACAATTTATAGATGCCCTTTTGATTGATTGCGGGCAAGTTAAATAGTTTGATATTTGTTTTTCTCACTTCGATGAGAGGAGAGAATCCTGAGAAACTTAGTAGAGGGCGAAAGGAATAACTTATGGTCAGCCACATTCCATTTGAAATCATTCCAAAGCAAAAGCAAAAGTTGAAGTTGGAAAAGAAATGGAGGTATAAGAAATGATGTTAAATAAAGTTTTGATAAATCTTTTATTGTTTTCAACTACAATTATTCTTATTATATCTTTTGAAATTTAATATATATATATA
>Ga0181464_1001440_pt1 | contig 11973 bp, 7 predicted proteins | sample InSIn2gowninarea_FD_119074 | JGI IMG/M metagenome (GOLD analysis project Ga0181464, IMG submission 119074) | Clean room microbial communities from NASA Spacecraft Assembly Facility at Jet Propulsion Laboratory, Pasadena, California, USA -... ...
AACGGCTCCGCCTCTCCTCGCCGTCGTTCTGCTTCACCCGAAGAGGACGAAGAAGAACGTGATCGCAAGGAGCGCATCGCTTTTGAGAAGCGCCTAAGAGAGAAGGATGAACGCGGTACCAAGAAGATTGTCGAGGACCGCTCGAAACATGATTCCGCGTCTCGACGCGCCTTAGCCGATGATCCTAAGCAAAGAAAGGCACAACTCGAGGACATTAGATTACGCTCTCGTCAGGAATATTTGAAGAAGAGAGAAGCTCAGGAACTCGCTCTGCTCCGCAAGCAAGTCGCTGAGGAACAAATGGAACTTCGCGAGAACCCACTGCTCACAGCTCAGGAAAAGGCCGAGTTCGAGAAGAACAAGAGGACTCTAGAGATTGCAGAAGAGCGTCTGCGTATTGACGACCATCTAGAAGGCTATGCTCTTCCCGACGACTACATCACAGAAAAGGGAAAGATAAGCCGAAAGGCTAAATCAGATGCATTGAACAGTCGTCATGTTGACCGAGACGAGTATGGAAGAGAAAGATTCGTCACTGAACATGAAGAATGGGAGAATGAACAGCTCGCCAAAACCAAGGCCCAGATTATGGTCTCCGAGCGAGTGAACGAGGCCGACTACGAATATGTCTTTGACCAGGACCAAGACACGCATACCAAAAGCCCCAAGTCGATGCTTCGGACTGTGACGCGACCAAGTGTGTTGTCGACCAGCCATGTTTACCTTCACACCGCTGTTGGGCGCCCAGTCCGAGTCGGCTGCGTCGCAGTCGCTGCTGGAGCTGGATGGAGGGGTCAAGATCCTGGTCGATGTGGGCTGGGACGAGTCTCTGGACGCCGACAAGCTCGTCCACATTGAGCAGAACGTGTCAACCATATCGCTCATCCTGCTTACCCATCCAACACTGAATCATCTGGGCGCGTTTGCGCATTGCTGCAAACACATCCCGCTCTTCTCGTCCATCCCCGTCTATGCCACCACTCCTGTCGTATCGCTTGGTCGCACTCTCATCCAGGACCTGTATGCATCGGCCGCCCACCAAGCTTCCATTGTCCCACCCTCAGCTCTGGCCGAATCCCTGTCCAAGTCCCAAGTGCCCGCCAACTTCCTCCTTCAACCCCCGACCGCCGACGAGATCGCCTCGTACTTCTCCTTGATCAACCCTCTGAAATACTCCCAACCTCACCAACCTATTCCCTCGCCCTTCTCTCCGCCTCTCAACGGTCTTACCATCACCGCATATAACGCTGGTCACACTCTTGGTGGTACTATCTGGCATCTACAACATGGCCTTGAGTCTATCGTCTACGCCGTTGACTGGAATCAAGCAAAAGAGAATGTCCTGTCGGGTGCTGCTTGGCTAGGAGGTGCTGGTGGAGGTGCCGAAGTCATCGAACAATTGCGCAGGCCCACTGCCTTGGTCTGCAGTACAAAAGGTGCCGACCGATCACATCTCGCAGGAGGACGTAAGAAGCGCGACGATGCGCTACTTGCCTTGGTCAACCAGACCATCTCCAATGGCGGTACTGTTTTGATCCCCACAGACTCTAGCGCTCGCATGCTTGAATTGGCTTATATTCTGGAACATCACTGGCGACAAGGAACCAATGGCCCCAATCAAGACCTTTACAAAAATACCAAGCTGGCATTCGCTGCAAAGTCCGCTTCTGCCACCTTGCGATATGCTCGGAGTATGATTGAATGGATGGATGATGCAATCGTGCGTGAGATGGAGGCTGCCGTACAAGGAAGGTCTGAAAACACTCAAAAGAGTCAAACTGGTCGTGACGAAGACACTCCCTTCGACCTGAAGTATCTTAAACTGGTCGAGAAGAAGACGCAATTACATCGCATTCTTGACTCTGGAAAGCCAGCTGTTATCCTAGCAAGTGACAAGTCTCTCGAATGGGGCTTCTCTAACGACGCTATCCGAAAGATTTGCAATGACCCAAGGAATCTCGTCGTCTTGACGGAAAGAGCTGCAAACCCATCACCAGACGACAAGGGCATTGGCCGTTTCCTGTGGGAGTACTGGCGCCAACAGGTCGAATCACGGGATGAAGACGCGAACGTAGTCGAGATCTCGGGTGCGGAAACACAAGTACGCCACCTGGATGTAGCACGTCTCGAAGGTGATGAGAATCTTCTCTACCAACAATACCTGGCTCGCAGACGCCAAATGCACAGCACACTGCAAGGCGACAACACGCTCACGAAGGAAAACGCGGCAGAATTGGCTGATGATGGCTCCTCGACCAGCTCTGAATCCTCCGACGAGTCTGAAAATGAACATCAAGGAAGAGCACTCAACATTTCCGCAACCATGACACACAGACGAAAAGTAGGTCTGACAGATGCTGAGCTCGGCATCAACGTTCTCCTACGTCGCAAGAACGTTTACGATTATGATGTACGAGGCAAGAGAGGACGCGAAAAGGTGTTCCCTTATGTTGCCAAGCGCGGTCGTGCAGATGACTTTGGTGAAGTGATCCGACCGGAAGAATATCTTCGTGCAGAAGAGAAGGATGATACAGATGGTCAAGATGCAGCAGAAGCCAAGCCAGAAACTGCTGTTGGGCAAAAGCGCAAATGGGACGAAGTTGCACCACGGGCTATCCAGAATGGTCGAACTGACAAGAGAAACAAGACTGATGATCGAGAATCTACAAATGCAAATTCGACAAACCAGGATCATGACATGAACGGCGATGCAGCTAGCGAGTCAGAAGAGTCCGATTACGAGCCTGAAGAAGCACTACCGGAAGGACCCCTCAAGGCTGTCTTTACCAAAGAATCATTACAATTCAACCTGAGGATAGCCTATATCGATTTCTCTGGTCTTCACGAGAAGCGTGATTTGCAAATGCTTATCCCTCTCATTCGACCAAGGAAGCTGATTCTGGTCGCCGGAGAAGAAGCGGAAACTATAGCACTTGCCGAGGATTGCAAGACTCTGCTTGCGACTAGTGAAGGCAATGCTGTCGACATTCTCACTCCGATCATTGGCGAGACTGTTGATGCTAGTGTCGATACAAATGCATGGACACTTAAACTCAGTCGAGACCTGGTCAAGAAGCTCGCCTGGCAGAACGTCAAGGGGCTTGGCATTGTGGCTGTCACAGGTCGTCTCGAGGCTGTGCAGAAGATGCTCGCTGCTGCAAACAGTAACGGAGATGAGGCCATCAAGAGAAAGAAGCAGAAGATGATTGAAGGTGGTGATGGGACTGATGCTCCTGATCAGGCAGACGACGGTGAAGTTGAGACCGAGCCTGTTCTCGATGTGTTATCGACCAACCCCTCAGCCAACAATCAAATCACAACACAGCCACTACATGTTGGCGACCTGCGTCTTGCTGACCTGCGAAAACTCATGCAAGCTTCTGGTCATGCAGCAGAGTTTAGAGGCGAAGGCACGCTGCTGGTCGATGGTGCTGTTGTCGTCCGCAAGACTGCTAATGGCAGGATTGAAATTGAGGGAGGCAACTACATGGCATGTGCTGGACGTCGTGAAAGTGCATTCTTTGCGGTCAGACGCAAGGTGTACGAGGGCCTGGCTGTTATTGCCGGTAGTTGAGTCAAAAGTCTGCTGTAAGATACCCAAATTCATCATTTTCAAATCACTGCAAACCTGTGAACGCACAAAATTGTGCGTGGTCGGCCGGCCTAATGTTCGGCTCCTGCCTGTGATTGCAACCAATTCTTGATTTACGTGACACTGTTAACCGCTAGCGCATGCTCAATTTACAAAATTCCAGAAATTGATTCATCATGCGACAATCATATGCTTCTATGCTCACGTTGCGCTGGCCACACCTTCGGAATGACTTAACATACTCACACCATGGGACAGCGCGTGCGAGTTGACACGAACCTTCCCAATCTATAAATCACCGCCAATTCCTTCCTCGATCCCAAACTTCTACCTCAGCATACAACAGCGGTCTGTCTGTTCGGGTATCCACTGCCCAACTCAAGCAACAGCAAATCGATCGATTAACAAGTCTCATATGGGTAGCTCCCAACCCTATACTTGGAAACCACACAGCTATCAACCCGTCGCACCTCCACCACCACCTCCAATGCCAATCTTGCTCGCCATGCCGGTGTTAGTCGCTCCCTGTGTCGCCGTGCCCGTCAAGCCTGCACCACTCAAGAACATGGCAGTCGCTGGCTCCTCCGCAGCAGCAAAAGGCAAGGAATTGGTTACTACGACCAAGACCACTGCAGCAATCAAAGGCACCTCCTCCAAAACAGTCACAAAGACAGTTTCCAAAGCTGCTTCTTCGGCTGCCAAACCACCTTCCAAAGCACCCTCCAAGGCACCTTCCAAGACTTCTTCAGCAGCAAAAGCACCACCCTCCAAACCACCCTCTTCAGCACCAGCGAAATCCACAACCTCCAAAACATCCAAGAAGTCTTCGTCGCAAGTCGCTGCAGCAGCAGCAGTGGTGACTTCCAAGACTGTAGTTTCAGCCTCTACTTCCTGCAGCAAAACCTCTTCTGCAAAAGCTTCCCACACTTCTTCTGCGGCCAAAAGCACCCAAAGCCAGAAAGCAGCAAAGATCAAAGCGGTAACTGCGCCTACTCCTCCACTGCCAGGCATGAAATACATCTATCCCAAACACCATACTTGTCTGCACATCATTCTGCGCACCAAAGTGTGGGAAAGTGATGTTGTTGCTGCAAACCTTGTTGCCAAGACGTTTTGCGTGCCTTGTGTGATGAGCATCACAGAACTGATTGAGCAGTTGATGGGCACAGAAGGAGAGAAATGCAATGGCTGGGCACTTACAGAGGTTCAAGAAAAGGGAGATGGAGTGTTTGTTAAGGGGTTGAGTGTGGAGTATGGCGGGGACAAGGCCAAAGAGGCTCTGAAGCAAGTGGGTTGGAATGAGAAGAATGGGGTTGAGAGACCTCCTGTTTGGATGGTTTTGCACAAGGTTTGAGGGCGAAGGGAGAGAGGAGAGGATGGAGTGGAAGTGGTCCTCTGTTGTGGGGTTTGGAGGTTCTTGTCTTTGAGATGTCTTTTTTTTTGCTTGGAGGATATGCATGACTAGGGAATGTCAAGGAAGAATGCTTTTCCTTGTCTCAGTTCTTGCTTTTTGTGGTTCTTGTTGAGGAAGCACTGGAGTTGAAGTTGCAAGCATCACAAGTCTTCTGCTTTCTGCTTTCTGAGTTCTGTTCTGTCTTTGCCCTTTCTTTTTCTTGTCAGCAAAGAGAACGTTCTTATGATATGTGAATGAAGATAACCATGTCACGAATCTTTGAGAGAGCAAGATATAGCATACATATCTGGCTGAAATGCAAGAGCCAATCTCAGCTACACATAGTTTTCATCTGAAGTAGACCTTAGTAACTCCCTCTTTTCTTCTTTTGAAAAACGTTTAATTGTTAAGTATTGGAGGTGGAAATGTCTTGTTCTTGCTTTATCTTGTGCTGTGACTCGATGGGATGGAACAACATTACCAATCATCCCGTCTTCCTTCATGGTGATACGGTCTATGGTGTCCTCCCTGATCTGGTGATGTAAAGTTGCTTTTGCTCCTGTCTAGTGCGAAGGAATCGGTGGTCTTTTGCTCTACGACGAGCATGTACCTGCAATCTTTAAACATCATCCACGAAAGCAAATCAGGCAATCGCTCGTTCTTGATACATAGTTGATAAAAAAAGTGAATTCTGTGATGAGAGGTTAAATAATGTACAAAGACGGTGGAGTGACTGAAGAAGAGACAAACAATCCCTTTTCCTTGCTGATGATGGAGTAGAGCCTTTCAAAAAACCGCTAGACGCTTCTTTTTGTTGTCATACACAAAAATGATAAAAGAGAACGAAAAACGCCTGGCTAAGTATGATACGAGAGACAAAACCAGTCTTTCTTTTACTGATGGCAGAAGAAATATTCCTAGTGCTTGGCGCGAGTGTCTTCGAAGCTCTCAAGCACGCTATCGGTTACGCTTTGAGGCTCGTTGGATGTTTCTTGTGTTGATGATTCTGAGGGGGCGGAGACTTGCTTGGGAGCCATTGAGCGGGCCTGGCTTTCGTTGACCTTGCCGTAGACGCCCATGGCGGTGGCGATCATGCTGCCAATGTCTCCAACATTGCCGGGGACAACAACGCTGGTGCCCTCCTTGGCCAGCTTGCCGAAGGCGTCGACGTACTTCTCGGCGACACTGAGACTGACGGCACCCTGGGCGCTCTCCTTGCCTTGAGCAATAGAGTTTGCGACAGCGTCGATACCGGCTGCGGTGGCGCGAGCCTTGAGGAGGATGGCTTCGGATTCACCAGTGGCCATGTTGATTTGTTCGGCACGCAGGGCCTCGGATGCCAGGATGACACTCTGCTTGCGACCTTCGGCGATGTTGATGGCACTCTGGCGCTGACCCTCTGATTCCAGAATCTCGGCACGCTTGCTACGCTCGGCAGTGACCTGACGGTGCATGGCTTCGACGACGCCAGCAGGAGCGTGGATGTCGCGGATCTCGTAACGCAGACAGGTGACACCCCAGTCCTGGGCAGCCTCGTTGATGGCTTGTGTAATATTTGTGTTCAAGGCAGCACGCTCTTTCAAGACATGGTCGAGAGACAGTTGACCAATCTCTGAGCGCATCGTGGTTTGAGCGAGTTGTGAGATGGCGTATTCGGCATCTTCGACACCGTAACTGGCCTTGTAAGGATCGAAGACACGGGTGTAAAGTACACCGTCCAGCTCGAGGGTGACGTTGTCGGCGGTGATGGCGCTCTGGGAGGGGATCTCGATAGCGGCTTCTTTCAGACTCTTGACGTAGGCGATGCGATCAATCAGAGGAACGAGGATGGCAAGACCGGGCTGCAAGATGCGACTGAACTTGCCCATGCGCTCGACGATCCATGCTGTTTGATGAGGCACGAACTTGACAATGGTGTTGGCGGGTAGTGATGAACGTTGGAAGTAGCTCGTAGGCTCGCCCGAGGCGGGGGAACGGGAGAAGAGCGAGTCGGCAGAGGGGAGAAGGCGTGGCGGTTGCGAACTGAAGGCAGCTCTCTGGATAGTGAAGCGGCTGTTTGCCAGAACGGCGAGCGAGCGGCGGGATGCCGCTGGTCGTAACGCGCCTGACCGTGCGATGAGAGTCATAGCTTTCTCAGCCATGATCAGTGTGCCTGGATATGCTGTGTTTGTTGGAGTAAATGCGATGGTGAGATTGGAAGGTGGACATGATGGCCGCTACTTCTACGAGTACCAGCGTGGGGCGGGCCAAAGCTTCCTCTAAATTCCGTCATCATCCATCCTTCTTTCCTAACCAATTCTTTCTTGCCAACTCGCGCAGCAAACATGTCGGAATACTGGAAGTCGACGCCTAAATACTGGTGCAAGTTTTGCTCCACTTACGTGCGCGACACGGCTCTCGAGAAGAAGTCGCACGAGGCCACTCCCAAGCACCAGAACAACATCCAGCGCTCCTTGCGCGACATCCACAAGAAGACCGAACGCGAGGACCGCGAGAAGCAGCGCGCCAAAGATGAAGTTGCTAGACTGAACGGCCTGGTCTCTGGCAAACAACAATCCAATTCTGTCGCCTCGGCCTCGCAACCTTCCGCCCCAAAACTCAAGTCTACTGCCCCGACCGCTCCCGCTTCTGTTGCAGAGCGAAAGCGCCAAATGGAACAGCTCGCTGCTATGGGTGTCGCTATCCCTGAAGAATACCGTCGTGACATGTCCATCCAAGGAGAATGGTCTACCGTCTCGGAGAGACCCGTCTACTCTCGTCCTGTCAAATCTACCTCAGACGATGAAAATGAAGATACAAAGGCTTTTGGCGTGAGAAAGCGCAAACTTGACGACGACGAAGAACAAGATCTAAAACTGGCTCCCAAAGCCTGGGGCTCACGTCTTAAGTCATATCCTGGTGCAAGTAGCAGTACCGAAGAAGATCTTGATGCTTTGCTATCTGGCGCCACTACCAAGAAGGAAGTGAAGACTGAAACATCAGATCCACTAAAGAAAGAGGTTGATACTGATACTGCTGATACCATCGCTGCTGTGCCAGACATCACCGAAGCTGCTTCTGCCGAGTCTGAAGTCAAGGTCGAACCAAAACAGGACCAAGAAGCTCCCGTCGTCTTCAAGAAGCGCAAATCGAAACGCTGAACATCTCTCAAGACAAGCTCAAACCATAAACTACCATCTCAAGAGAGGCTTTACATTTCAGCCGCAGACCACGCCGAGGCTCTTAGCTACGCGTTGTGAGCTGCAGCTAAGGCCGAAGTGCTGGCAAACATGGCTATCTGACTAAACCATCACGATATACCGCAAGGCATGACCACGGAAATGCGCTGCCGGCGAATTGCCATGTGAGGCCTAAAACAGCATCGACGTCAATGGCCGGCCACGCGACAGCATACCACGCGATTGGCAACCCAGCAGAAGCAGCTGTCAAAATGGCGATCACACCAGAGACATGCTAGGCAAAGGCATGGAAAGGAGACGACAGACGCAGGGGTTGAAAGTCGATCATCAATTATCAGGCATTCTTGGTGAACGGCAGACCAAGACATATAATAACATAGGCGAGAGAATCCAAGGTTTTGATACCTTGATCATCTCATGCGAATGCGAAGAGTATTTTCGCAATGGCTCTCGTTGGGGCTTTCTAGATGAATTGCGCAGTGCGTAGATGAAACTTGATGAAACACGTAATATCGAACTAGTAGATCGACTTTGAACGCGTCCTTGCCAAAGCGAATTGATTGCTGGCCTTGGACGAGATCGATCGTCAGCATTCTTGAAGAACACCCAATGCTGCTATAAACAATGGTAAGAAGAAATGTAGCAGGTCTTGAGAAAAGGGATATTCGGCCGAGAGGAGTGACGCCATCTTTTTTTATGTCTTGTATAGGGGTTTGGAAACGCTCTCGCAGCTGCAGACCAGCGGAACATATATAAATACCATGGCAACCCAGATGTTCAGTGGTTCGTGGACAAGCGAGGCTGTCATCCGTGAGAGCCACACTGTTACACGTTGACAGCAAGTGTGGAATAGGAGACGAAATTGTAGGGAGTTCGCGCCATCGCTCAAGCAACGCGGCTGCATCGACTCGCGGAGATTAATATTGCCCTGGGCGGCCGTGACCGACGACGGCATCCTGGAAAAAGGCCCTTGATCCGGGTTTGGAGTGTCGCATATCTGTTTGTCTTACTATTCGTGTCCAGCAAACACCATCGACCTCAACATCAACACAGAGTCGCTTGCAATGGACGCGTCTTCGACATCCCCTTTTTTACGTCCGTCGTCTCCTGCACTGGATGTGCCTCCTTCGCTAGCTCTCTACGCTAGTGGGTGTCCTCCCCTGGACGCTCGTTCCGATCGCTCAGTATCCACGCCGTCAACGATATCTAGCTCTAGCAGATCCGTGTCATCGTCTTCGGCTCGTTCAGAATCAGGTCGTCGCAAGAATGGTTACATGCGACCACAGGGCACCGCCTTTTCCGACTCTGCCCGCAATCGCGACAGTGTCATGAGCTTGGGAAGCATTGCTCACATGCAATACTACTTTGCTCGTACTGGTCTTCTCGATGGCAAGGGTGCTCAGTTTGCGAAACCAAAAAAAGGCGTCAAACAACTAGATACCAACATTGCGATCTACACCACATCAGAGGATGGCTTGGTTGAGAGTCCGAAAGAAGCCAACGAAGAATGGTCAGAGCCTGTCATGCTACCACCGACTGTTTCAACATATGCCTACAAAGAGCCAAATGTACCACCCCCACCAGATCTCCCTGTGCTTCGTCAACAGCTTCGCGAAGCCCTGGACGATGCTCAAAAAGTACTTCAAGAGTCTGCCGAAGGTATCACATACGACGATGCTACTCGAGAAGCGATCGTCGAATCCGTCCGAGCCCCTACGAACCCCGATGAGCCTCCGGTTGCTCAAGGCTGGCACGAGATTATGGGTCTCCACCTCCTCGATATCATCACCCTGGCTATCCGTGCCGCAAAGACATACTACACATCACATCCACGCCCTCAACAACTCTATGCGATTCAGTCGGAGCGTAAGATTCGTGGAGACCTGTACGAAGTCCTCGATGTTCTGAAACGTGCAGCTGCCAGAGAATTCCGTGGTGGCATCAAAGAGGAGGAAAGAGCCGCGATAAGTGCTTGGATCGATAACATCAACGACCTGATGTCAAAAGAACAGTCACACGAGCAAGAAGAGCAAAACTCTCGAGCCAAATGCGCTTGGCGTCATGGTGACTGGACTGGTCGGGAGCGCGAGAGAGAATGGCTTTTCATGTCGTCTTTCGACACCAGCCCGGACCCTCTTCCACAATGGACCGAATCTTCTCCAGAAGAACCTTCTCCTTTCCTACAATCTCTTCAAAGTGGTCTACGCCTGGTACAGCTTCACAACGAGATGGTCCGCCGCTCAGAGCGACCGTTCGGCGAAATCAAGACTTTCTTCACAGACGTAGCAAAGCCGTATCGTTGTGCCGAAAACCTGCGTTTCTGGTCAAAAGCTTCAGAGCTTCGATGGGAGATCGTCCTATCCTTCAACGTGCTCCACGTTGTACATGGCAAGGACGCAGAAGCTTGGAAACAGTTTGACGAGACTGTATTCAAGTGGTGCCGTGGAGTAAGAGAGGAGATTTCGAAAGAGTGGGCAGAGTCTGAGAGATCTGCGTAACAAGGAACCTGACCTTTGAGTTGCGAGGCTCTTCTGTTAGTGTGGTAAGGTGCCGAATGCCGGTTTACTTCTTTCCTTTGTCTGAACCATATTATTCCAAGTCACTTAATGCCTCCAGCGCAACACCTAGATACCCCAGAGGCAGGCTGTTTTTGTTCTCTTCTTTTCGATTCTACATCACCTTTATTCGAATCAACTTGGAAAAATGAAGATTCATACCCCTCATTATCACCAACAAGATCTTGCACACTATGCCCTTGCCTTTCCAAATAGTGTGACCGGGTTGTTCGGCTCTTGTCACTGGTCACTGCCGTAACAAGAGGGGGCACAACCATGTCCAGTTCCACATCGACACCTTGGCGCCACGCGCGTCTACACTCTGGCAGAGACGGCAAAATCACACTCCGAAGCTGTATAGCCAAGGATCAGGTGAGGTCCAAATTGGTCTTTAGTCTGAGTAGTCATTGGTTCGGTATTTTGTTCTTGCAAGAGCCCTGCATCAACCCCGCAACATCAGATTTGGCAGCAACAGTACGTACCAGTGGCATTGTGCTCCAGGACGTTCCTTCCTCAGACAACCCCACTATTGCCCCGCCAAACTAGTCAGGACTTCAAATGAATTGCTGTGATCTATCCTGAGCTGGTCTGATTGACGAATCGATTGACAGTCTGTTTAACGAAGCAGAGTTCAATCGCACCTCAAAGCTATACAGCTGGATATGTCTACATCAGCAGACACGTGCGAGAAGCTTACGAACCACACGCAGCTCTGGGTACTTCAGCGCCCTGGGAGATCTGTCCGACCAATGCTAACCACATACTGGTCCGATCATAACGCATCGTGCGGGGAACAGGTTACTGTACGTCCCCTGTTGCATGGCTCAAGAGGAGCTACTGCAGCTACTGCCATCGCGAGAGACATGCTTGAGTCGATGGGATTGCTGGCCTAGCTACAAACATCCTCAGAGATTGGACGGCGCCTGCGCTTGTTGGGTTGGCACAACTAGCTTGTGGAGATCGGATCCTTTTGAGCTATCGAGCTTGGGAGCTCTCGATCACTCGTGGTGTTAGGTGCATGTCTTCCCTATGAGCTGGGGCTTGTCTCAATGCCACGATTGACCCCTCTCTCGGTGCCACATAGTGGTATTGTAAGCTATGCAAATGCACAATCTCTTTCCAGACCAGAAGTGTGGCCATAGAGATGCTCTCAGACATTGTCTCTCCGTGGACATCGCTTGCTCCCGGACCGTACTGTGCATTTCCATAGCTACTATTCGACAGCCTTTCACAAATGGGGAGGTCGGACCAGCT
>Ga0181464_1001054_pt2 | contig 11965 bp, 10 predicted proteins | sample InSIn2gowninarea_FD_119074 | JGI IMG/M metagenome (GOLD analysis project Ga0181464, IMG submission 119074) | Clean room microbial communities from NASA Spacecraft Assembly Facility at Jet Propulsion Laboratory, Pasadena, California, USA -... ...
TATATACACACATATGAAGGAACCAACCCAAGAAGATGCAGATGAAATCAGCACATATGTTGAAGTCAGTTGCAATAAAAAGCTACACAACGAACCTAATTTAACGAGTACAATGGGTAGAGAATAGTTCAATTACAAGAACATTCAGCAATAAAGAAAATAACAACTGAGTCGATACAACATAGTCTACATAGTCGCCTAGCACTTGTCTATACTGAAGATAACCACAACTTCCACGTACAATGCCATTCCAAAATCGAGTCTCCACTCGCCTGACAAACATTTAAATATGGTTGTTAGTTCCCAAATGCAAAGAACAAAAAGCAAATGAAATTCTATGCATATTATATATTAGCTACTTTGTACAATTTGAGCATATTATATAAAAATAGCACTTGCCTAGTTTGTAACACTACTGCTTATCGAAGCCCCACGAGAATTGGGACATCTTCTACGGTTATGCCCTTCTTCATGACACACTCTGCATCGCAAACTTTGACATACTTTAATTGCATGTGAACAAGGGATCTTAATGTTTTGCCACTTTCCACAACCACATGTTCTAGCCAATATGTTTATTTCATGACTGCAGTTTCCCCCTCCACCGCTATAGTTGTTATATGTGGTAAGTACTTGATATATATTGGGAAATTTAGACCCCGGTTGATAGAATTAACAAGTTTTAAACCCAAGTTGTTAATTAGATTTATTATGAATAAAACTTGTTAAAACAAACAAACATCAATATCATGTCAATAATGAATGCAGCGGAAAAGTAAATAAGACAAGATATGATGACACAGGAAAACCAATGAAACAAACTAGTTTCACAGTAAAAAACCTGGGGGGAAACTTTCCCGAAAAGCAATCCACTACAGTAAAGAGAAGTTTCAGATCTAGTACAAAACCTTTGTCCCTAGACTCAACAATTCCCGTAGATGAACTCACAGCAGAAACCTTCTACTACTTCAGAACCTCTGAACTCTTTAATATATGAACGCCACCCTTTGATGCATGAATCCCAGTACGTGACTAACCAATTGTGCGGATCCCAACTAGAGAAGGTTGTTGGCTACAAAGTTCTTCACTTCATTTACAATGAAGATTAAGAAGCACTTGGTTATAAAACCCTAAGGTGCAAAAGACGCAGTAGCTTCTTTTAGAGAGAATAAGGCATCGGTCACCTTTTGCATATGTTCTCCTTGTAGTCTCTTTTGTGACGGCCTCTAAAATAAGCCTTATATAGGTCTAGGGTTGTGAGAAAAGAAACTCTACACAAATAGATAAGTATGGGCCGAAAATCAGATCTGAAAATCTGAATTCCAGTAACCTCGATAGATACCTCGATCGATCGAGAATCTGTTGAGCTTCATTCATTAAATCTCGATAGATAGCTATCTGTAGAGCAATTGTCGAGCTATCTGTCCACAGGTGTCGAGCTATCTATCTAGCTTTAATGAATAGCTTTTCTTCACTTGTTTCTTGGTCCAATCTTCATGGCTTTAATGCTAGACTTGAACAACATGTTTCTTGAAGTATTAAATACATCCTAGATCTACCCAAATACAAGTAAAGTGCATTTTGTCAAAGGATTAGTCAATTACACAAAATATGTCCTTAACAATATATAGCAGCTTCATGATTAAATTTCCTTGATAGGCCAAGAATGTATTGATCCTTTGTGATGAACTAACCAATTAATTAGCCAAATTAATTGATTAATTCAATTTACATGCAATAAGCGTGGTAGCACAAATCACCAACTAAGTTAAAATGCAGCGGAAAATAAATTTACACGGTGATTTGTTTACGAATAGGAAAAACCAACACAGCAAAAACCCCACCGGGTGATTTTAAGATCACCACTCCCGAGAATCCACTATTATCACAACAAGCGGTTACAAGTAAAGAAATCTCAGTACCTTATACCAACCTACAGTTGAACCCTTACCCCAATACCCATTTGGACTTGTTATGTAGTGACAATCTCTCCTTTCAATGCATGGCTCCTAGTATGCGGTTCTAGTACGCGGCTTACTCACCAACTTGAGAAAGATGTTGACTGCAAAGTTCTTCAGTTCATCAACACGATGAAGATCACAAAGTTCTTTGGTTACAAAACTCTATAGTATACAAACACAACAGCTTTTTGAATAGAAAGATGAACTAGGGTATATGTTTCCAGTTCACAATATGCTTGTGAAAAACTTTTGCATTGAATTACATCCGCTGTGACAGCCCTTAAAAAAATCCTTAGATATGTTTAGGGTTGTGAGAAAAGAAAACCCAAACATCTATTCACGAATTGGAGTGAAATCAGATCTGAAAAACTGTTTTTCATAAACCTCGATAGATACCCTATCTGTTGTGCAGCTGTCAAGCATCGAGCTTCAGCAGCCTTTTAAACCTCGATAGATACTAGCTGTCGAGTTTTAAAATCTAGCACTTCTTCACTTGATTCTTGGAAAGACTTGTGTGGCTTGAACTTGAAACCTTGTTCCTTGAAGTATTAAACACATCCTAGATCTACCCAATTACAAGTAAAGTGCGTTTTGTCAAAGGATTAGCCAATTCTATATTGACATATGTTCCTAACATGATTCACATATGTCCTAACATCCCTCATAGTGTGTCCTGAAGCTTTGTGCACATTTTTGGCATAGTCACTCCACACCTTACCTTGAGAGAGATCAGAAGTAATTTCTTTATGTCGATCATGGAAATATGCAACAAGTTTGCACCACGTGAACTCAACCATTGCAGCAATGGGCAAACCGCGGGCATCTTTAAGTATCCCATTAAAGCACTCAGAGATATTGGTTGTCATTGCCCCATAACGTCTTCCACCATCATGTTACTGGTTCCATTTGTCCAGATCCTCACTAATTAGATATGTGTATGGCATATAACGTTCAAGTTTGTCATCATTTGGGTCTATCCTCTTAAGTGCATTAATCTCGACATCCTTAATGGTTTGCATTAGGAACTCAAATTTAGCTTCCTCGGTTGCATATCCACCTTTCAAGGCCAATGCCTTCAGAGTTGGGTCATTAAAGTGTGTGTTGAAGTTGCTAGCAACATGTCGAAGGCAATATCGGTGAAATACCTGTAATCTTCCGTCATCACCTCTAGGCCACTCTGCAATGGCGCATTTGATACCTTTCTGTCGGTTAGAAATAATGCATATCACATGCCCTATCGAAATCCTGAGGCACTCTAAAAACCACCCCCAACTAGGCCTTGACTCCTTGTCCACAACAGCAAAGGCAAGAGGCAAAACCTTATTGTCAGCATCGGTTGTCATTGCAATCAACAACACCTCTCGATATTTACCATACAAATGAGTCCCATCAATACTGATCATTGGCTTGCAATATCTAAATGCAGCAATGCATGGAGCGAAAGCCCAAAATACATAGCGTAGTAACGTAGTATCAGGTACGTTCCTAGGTATGGTGTGATAGTTGTACTAGGTACCCAGATCCTGATCCAAGTATGCCAACAACAACTTTTGCAACCTTTGGTAAGACTGTTCCTAATCCCCGAGTATCTTAGCAATTGCCTTTTGTTTTGCATCTCATACCTTATAGTAAGAAAGCTCATGATCATACTTAGTATGTATGATGTCCTAGAGCTAATCAATATGAGCACTGTGATCCTGTCGCAATTTTACAATAATTTCTAATGCAACAAAATTAGTGTAAAGTTGTGATTTACAACTATGTTTTATGTTGGCTTTATTCCATGACAAAAAGTGTTGTAATTGCTCTTATTTTGTTCCTTGTATTTTGTGGGATTTTATTGTATTGGGTTTAGTATTAAGATTGGTGAAGACTCAAGCTTAAATGAAGAATCAGTGGATTTCGCGAGAAGCTCGCGAGAAGCTAAGCCATGAAAGAGCACGTGAGGAGCACATGACTGGAAGCTGAAGAGTCGTGCCAGGCTATCATTTTCGCGAGTGTCTCACGGATAAGGCCTTCCCACGAGACAGTTGCGAAACATTCTGCCTGGAGGATTTTTATGTGTGACTTCCTTACCCTTCACCCATACTATATATACCCTCATAACCCACAAATGTAAATGAGGCAATTCAGAGAGAAAAGCCCTAGATAGGTTTTCTACAACACACACACCAATCTTTTTGAGAGAGAGCTACTCATCCTTAGTGAGAAATCATTGTAGCCTCTTCTCCATCCCTCTCCCATTGTCATACCTTGAGAGGAGATTTGTACCCAAACACAACCCACACCTATTCAGAGTGTAGAGAGTGTTTTGTAGCTTGGGAAGCTTTGGGAAATTGCCAAAAGAAGTCGATGAGGTTTGGCGGATGCAATCAGGTTGATTGCGAGATCCGGAGAGCTAGACAAGACACGGTTCCGAGAAGCCTTGTTAGAGTAGGAGCTTGGAGGGCTTAGGTACATCGGGTAGATTAGGCTTGGAGGGTCTCTTGCTAACCCATGTATCCCAACTGATTGTCTAGTGGATCGATTACCGCTTGGAGGGCAGCGGAGAGATTTTTCGCCGAGTTCTTCGGTTTCCTCTTTGATAACACATCTCGGTGTTATCTGTGTTTGCATCTCTCTTCCCTACTCTTGTTCATTTCATTTTACTATTGTGTTGCTTTAAATATGAATTAGAGTAGCTCTCTTACTTGTTTGCTTGCGTTTACACTATTCCGCACTTAGTATTGAGTTAGTGTAAAATCAATCAAGCCATAATTTGAATTGGGGGTCTAAACAAGCTCTTGTGTTTTCACACAATTCGAGCTTTCAATTGGTATCAGAGCGTACACTTGTTTTGGTTTCACTACCTAAGTGTGATCCTTGACCCCTTGTGTGTTTTGCCATGGATAATGCTTTATATGCCTCTGTGGTTATTGATGATTGTAGCATGCCATGTGTTTGTGAAAATGCCTCTATGAGTGTTAATCCTCATAATTGTGATGACATGTTACTTGAATCTATGAGTGTTGTTGACAAACTCTTGAAGAAAGGAGCTAAGAAGTTTCATAAGAATTTGAGCAAGTTTCGTTGTGAAAAGGATGATTTGATTGCTAAGCTCAATGAATCCAATAAATTGGTTGAAAAATATAAGAAGCTTGCTGAAAATACTCTTGAAAAGCTGAAAGAGTTTGAATGTCTGAATATGGACTTGGATGCTAAACTTGTTTTGTCTAACAAACTAGTTGATAATTTTAAATGTGAAAATGAATCTCTTAAGATGCATGCCAAGTGTTTGATTGTTGAACTTGTTGATAAAAATGATGATAATATCTGTTGCAATCATGTTGTGGTATTCGATTTTGTGCCTATTGTGTGTTCTACCTCAAAGGACAAATCGGTGTACATTCCTCCACATAAAAGGAATCGAAAGATGGAGAGAAAGGCTCTTAAGCCTAAGCCTCTGTTTAGATCTCATCCTAGGGAATTGAGTGGATCTAAGTTTGTTCCTACTTGCCACCATTGTGGTGCCTTTGGTCATCTAAGACCTCATTGCTCTAAGTTTCAAGCTCTTAAAAGAATCAAAAGAAAAGAGAAACTTGAGCTTCTTAGAAGTTATGCTAAAAAGGATAAACCAGATTTGAGTGATAATAGCATGTTGTTAAAGAAAATGTTTAATGCTCTTAACTCCTTGTCTATGTGCATCTCCGGTTCTCATTCTCCGAACCCTCGTCTCACTTCTCATGAGATACTCATTCCGAGCAATCATTGTGTTTGGATGAGGAAGGGTTCCTATGGTTGACCTTTTGTCCTTTTGGTCCTTGATCTAATTCTTTCGATCTTTGTATGACCCTTCATGCATTAAATATCATATCTTCATGCATTTTGTGCATCTTGTATTTATTTGTATGCATTGTTTTTGTTTTGATCTTACTTTTATGTTTTAGTTTTGTGTGAGTAAAAAATCCAAAACCACATAAAAAGTGAAAAACTTAAAAAGTTTGATCGTATATGTTTAAGCACATTTCACATGTGAGTTTGGCCTAGTACCTTCGTACTAATGGTGTAGTGCATTTACGAGCCTAGCTTGTTTTGTATGCACATAAATCTTTGTGGGAGAAATCTTGAAATTTATGTGTGACTGTTGTAAATAGATCTTCAAGCTTGTTATGAATGATTGGTCAATAGTCTTGATGGTCTTGATACTTGCATAGACTTGTGCCTATATCTCTTCCCACTTTAATTTTATGTTTTTGCATTAGAGCTCACCAAATGTAAATCTCAAAATGAAAAAGAGATTATGAGCTGCAAAAGCCTGTCGCATATACTAGTATTTGACTAGGAAAAAGGGAAAGTGACTCTTTTATTGAAATTTATGGTGCTCAAAAAGCCAAAGGCTTATTCTTAATATTGAAATATCAAAATTTTCAAGCACCGATCTCAAAATGAGATTTATTGTTCAAAATGATCAATTGTTATGATTTGTAAAGAAGCCAAATGAAAAGCTTCTAATATTTGTAATCATTCTCTTGTGGGAGGTCATATATGCTCATTTCTATAATTAAGATAGACTACTTGATTTCGTATCAGTTGTGTATGACTTGATTGAATTGATCATTGAAGCTTCACTCTAGTCTAAAGACTATTCCACACTTGATTCACACACACAACACACAAGGTTAATGTTCAATGAATATCTATTTCATTTGTGTGATTGTACATGTTCAAATGTGATGTGTGTGTGCTCTACCATATGTGGATCAAACCAAAAAGATTTTTTTTTCTTTTTGTTTGCTTTTGGAAGTGATTTGTATCACCCATGTTTTTCAAAGTTTTTCAAGTTGTTTTTGTGTGAAAAACATGTTTTCTGGGTGTTTTCGTGACCCATTTCACGTATAAGCTTAGTTGGGAGTTAAATGGTCCAATTCTCAAGTTTTTCAGCTTTACACAGAGAGTTTTGCTACTGTTTTGCGGCTGTTTCGCAAGTAAGGCTTACCAGCGAAATACCAGCGAGATACTAGTGAAATTTTCGCGGGAAGCTAATCAGCGAGATTCCAGCGAAAATTTCCAGATCAACTTTTTAAAGGTTATTTCGTGGGACATTTGTTTTAAACACCTCCCATCTTCTCTCAAACCCCTGTTTTAATGTTTCTACATCAAAACCCAACTAAATTCAAGTGTTTTTCATTCCATTAACATCTCTAAGGTAATCTTTAATTCTTTTAATTGATTTTGATCCTTGGATTATGTTTTTGGGGGGTTTTATGTTCATAGTTGGGATTTTCTCCAATGGGAGTTGGAAAACTTAATTTTTGTCAATTTTTTTATTGGGCTTTGCTTTAAATGATGATTTCCTTTGGTTGTTGGCCCCTTGTGGCAAAAATAACATGTATTTAGGCAAGATTTTCATATGCTTATACATTGTTTAACATACATGTGTAGTGTGTGCACTCTATGTGTTTGATAAAATGCCCAAATGACATTTTGTTGTTGTTTTGGACTCCAATGAGTACCAAACTTTTGGGATCACCATAATTATTCATGTTTATCATGTTTTAATTATTGGTGGTGTGTTTTATGCACTTTGCCCCGTGAGTGCTTATTCATGCATTGGTCATGCATCTCACATGCACATTAGATGCACACTAGATGCACCTTGCTGCACACACTCTAACACTTGATATGTTTTGCATTCACTCATGCTAGTTAAGTCCTTTTTGCCCTTTTAGCACATATTACATGTTCTTGTGTCCTTGTCGTGCCTAGGTTTATATCATGTTTCATCATCCTTAGCATGTCATGTTTACTTTATATTTTGTAGCAATTTTTTGATGTTTTTGTCTTATGTTTGAGCTTCATTTTCTCATTCATCTTGCATCTCTCATGCATCATCTTTTACCCTTGTCATATCTTCTTTTCTTTTCCACCTTTCTCTTGATTCATTTGTCTATTCGTGACAAAAAAGGGGAGTGTATACTTTCGTCATTTCTATATGACTCATGTGCACACTCTTAGGGGGAGTAATTCTACCTCGTGCACATTCGTAGGGGGAGAAAATCATAGGGGAGATGCATATACCAAGGGGGAGAAGACATTCTTTTATGAGAAAACCTTGTTTTACTTTATGCTTGTTTTCTCGTTGCCTTATGGTGCTTTGAGTTTTGTTTAGTATCATCTATGCTTTGCTGCTCTCATCGCATCATGCTCTTGTGCCCTAGTAGGATCTTGTTCCGAGATGCATATACTTCTTGTATTTTGCATTGGTCGAGTGTTGGACATGCATTTATCCTTATGCTATTGTGCTTTATTGATTACATGTTAGGATGATCATTTGCTTTGCTATATGATCATTGTGGTCATTCCTATATGACTGTCATATGTCTGATCAAGTTGCTCATATGTTTCACAACATGTTTACTTGATCGCATTTTACTTGTTACATTATACTTGTCCTTTTATCACTTGATTTACCTTGAGGGTCTAATGTGTTTTGTGCAAGTGTTTCAGGCTACAGGTATATATGTTCCAAGTGCTACACAGCTTCTAGATTTAGGTGTGAGTGAGTTTTGCTATTGTTCCCAAACTCATGTTTAAGTCTGAAGTTTGTTATAAGGTGTTTTGTCACGGAATAGCCAAAGGGGGAGATTGTAAAGTTGTGATTTACAACTATGTTTTATGTTGGTTTTATTCCATGACAAAAAGTGTTGTAATTGCTCTTATTTTGTTCCTTGTATTTTGTGGGATTTTATTGTATTGGGTTTAGTATTAAGATTGGTGAAGACTCAAGCTTATATGAAGAATTAGTGGATTTCGCGAAAAGCTCACGAGAAGCTAAACCGCGAAAGAGCATGTGAGGAGCACATGACTGGAAGCTGAAGAGTCGTGCCAAGCTGTCATTTTCGTGAAGGTCTCGCGGGTAAGGCCTTCCCGTGAGACAGTCGTGAAATATTCTGCCTGGAGGATTTTTATGTGTGACTTCCTTACCGTTCACCCATACTATATATACCCTCATAACCCACAAATGTAAATGAGGCCATTCAGAGATAAAAACCCTAGATAGGTTTTCTACAACAAACACACCAATCTTTTTTAGAGAGAGCTACTCATCCTTAGTAAGAAATCATTGTAGCCTCTTCTCCATCCTTCTCCCATTGTCATACCTTGAGAGGAGATTTGTACCCAAACACAACCCACACCTATTCAGAGTGTATAGAGTGTTTTGGAGCTTGGGAAGCTTTGGGGAATTGCCAAAAGAAGCCGGTAAGGCTTGGCGGATGCAATCGGGTTGATTGCGGGATCCGGAGAGCTAGATAAGACACAGTTTCGAAAAGCCTTGTTGGAGTAGGAGCTTGGAGGGCTTAGGTACATCGGGTAGGTTAGGCTTGGAGGGTCTCTTGCTAACCCATGTATCCCAACTGATTGTCTAGTGGATCGATTACCACTTGGAGGACGGCGGAGAGGTTTTTCGCCGAGTTCTTCGGTTTCCTCTTTGATAATATGTCTCGGTGTTATCTGTGTTGGCATCTCTCTTCCCTACTCTTGTTCATTTCATTTTACTGTTGTGTTGCTTTAAATATGAATTAGAGTAGCTCTCTTGCTTGTTTACTTGCGTTTATACTATTCCGCACTTAGTATTAAGTTAGTGTAAAATCAATTAAGCCGTAATTTGAATTGGGGGTCTAAACAAGCTCTTGTGTTTTCACACATTTCGAGCTTTCAATTAGAATCCATCATTTTACCATCTCCTCACAGGCCAAAAGGTATTAAACTTTGTGGACCTACATAAGACGTGATCACCCATAGACCATTAAGTTTAGCCTTCATGAATGCCCCAATGTACCACTTGCAATTGGTGTTAATGCATGCGGAGCACAATTTAGTTTTGGTAGACCTTCGAATTGTAAAATTTCTATTATCCTTTGCTGCGTATATTATCAATGCACACTTCACCGCCTCTTTATTTGCAAAAGTCAACCCTTTACTAAAATGCATCCCATCTTCCCAAGTAGAAACAAATGGTATCTGAAGACATGAAGGATCAATCATATTTTCCCAATTATTTGCATAGAATGACTCAGCAGGAGGTGTGTAGGCAGTGGTCGTATTTGTAACATGCTGGACGCCAATATCATCGTCCGCATCACCTTTATCATGGTACTCTATATTTTCCTCTTTAAAATTGGGAGCAAGTTCATGGGTAGCATGATCTAAAGATGGGAGTGTATAATCTCCCATTGTATAGCCTCCCATTGTAGTGCATTCATCATCTAGGGCTGTAAATTGTGAAGATGTAGTTGTTTGTTACACCTCCTCGGCATCAACTTCTGCAAGTGGCTCTGAACTTACGTACAACTCAGCAACATTTACTTGGGGCATTTTATGGATCCTATTAAACATAATCTTTACATATTTGTTTTCTTTGATCGCCGTATACCCGCAATTTATCTATTCATGAAGGACTTCTTGTGGGTAATGGTAAATAAATTTTATGTCATAACAAGCAGGGTTCAAATTCAATTCTTTCATTATTTTCATCTTCAAATCATTCAACGTCTTCAACTTACGACGTATCATGATATAATAGCATTGGCTACCCGGCCCTTTAAATGGAAATCCGTCAATCTCTTCAAGATTGACAAGGGGTCCACCGTAGTATATATTTATATCAATATTCTTCAGAGATTGTAAACCTATTAAAGTCAAGTGTAATATGTTAGTGACATATTTTATCTCTCTCATTTAACATCAATTTCAAAACCTTTTTATCTACTCAAAGTACAAAAATTACAACTTGTTACATCATATGCATATACAAACACACCCCACATTTGCATATACTCACCCCACATCACATACAAACACACTCAATCATTATCATTTCATACTAAAAAAAAAAAAAAAACTCACCCCCATTACAAAATTTCAAATCATTCTAACAAAAAATAAAGAAAAATATTAAACGAAAAAAAAAAAATAGTCATGATAATAAAAACCTAAAAATACAAATATATCTTAAATATTTTTTACTTTTTATAAAAGCCTAGCAAATATATACACTAACTTGTTACATCATATGCATATACAAACCCCACATTTGCATATACTGACCCTATCACGTACAAACACACTCAATCATTATCATTTCATACTCAAACCAAAATAAACTAAACACACATCTCACCCCATTACAAACCTTCAAATCATTCTAATAAAAATATAAAGAAAAATATCAAACCAAAAAAAAAAAGTCATGATACATACACATAAAAAAACCTAACAATACATATATATACACTAACAACTAGAGAGAGTGAGTGTTATAAAAACCTTACCTGACATGAGGATGCGTAAATGGTGGTGAGTTTTATGTTAGAATGATTTGAAGTTTTGTAATGGGGGTGAGTTTCGTATGAGAGTGAGAGAGAGAGAGAGAGAGGAAGAAAGTACAAGAGTTCTGCTGGGTTTTCCTACTTGTGCACAAGAGACCCACAATTATGAGGACTTAGGACAAGAGTGAAGCTGCCCTAACCATGTGGATTAATATCCACCACAACTTACAAATCGAGTCTCTAAGACTTGATTTCCCTTTTAGAAAACCGAGTCTCTATGGCTCGATATCCAGGTGGATTCCACATGGATAAAGCATGTAATTCTTAGAACACAAAAATTGAGGCTCTAAGTGTCGAGATATAACTCGAGTTTTAGAGGCTTAATTTCCAGGTGGATGCCATGTGGACAAAAGCCAAATCAGACCACTTAAATCGAGGCTTAGAGTCTTGAGTTTAGAGGAGGAAATCGAGTTTCTAAAACTTGAGATGTTAGTCTGATATATACTTTCAAAACATTGCCAACTAATTATATAGTTTGGCAATTGGAGTTAATTGCCAATTTTGGCCGTGTATATTTACACGGTTACTAATATACACAGTTACTGTAACTTTCTATTTGATTTTTTAAATCATTTTTTCTCTCTCCTCTCTCACCCCCATTATCTCTCTTCCCCTCACACACACACACACACTCTC
>Ga0181464_1001443_pt1 | contig 11954 bp, 11 predicted proteins | sample InSIn2gowninarea_FD_119074 | JGI IMG/M metagenome (GOLD analysis project Ga0181464, IMG submission 119074) | Clean room microbial communities from NASA Spacecraft Assembly Facility at Jet Propulsion Laboratory, Pasadena, California, USA -... ...
GTGCAGGAAGACTATTTCCCCATGAACAGTATGCCAAAAGGGTCAACAATTATGCAACTAATCAGTTAACAGCTTCAGCAAGTAGTACAGAGGCAGCAGGGCCACCATCAAGGCAGGAGCTTTATGATAAATTGGAAAATTTGTTCTTCATTGAAAATGAAATTACACACCTTTTTGAAGTGCACCCTAATTACTATAAGTATACAGAAGCTGATGAGACCTTAATCAAAATGCAGAGACATCAGATTCCCATTGAAGATTGGTGGAGAAATATGACCGAGAATTTTCTTTGATCAATTTAATTTTGGTCTAAAAGGTTATTTATAGCAACAGTAAAAGGCAACTGAACAAGGAGGACAGTGACTAAGCACAGCTGGGTAATACTGACGAGATGTCCAATACAACAGTACCATGAAAGGCAGCGTAAAGGGAAGGATAGGTGAAATCAATGCAAAAGAGCTCGGCCGGGCCAGTAAGCCCCAAAAGTCAAAAACTTCTGACAACAACAAACAGCTCTTATGTATCTATTTAGAGTAGAAATAAATGTTGCAGAAAATATCTTTAAAGTTGGTAAAGAGCAGTTATTAGGAAATGACTCATTCTTGAGATATTTTGTGAGATAATTTTGTATATATGCGCCCTTGCATAGCTTATTGGGGGTTGTTGTTTATTGTTCAAGAGAACTCGGTTGTATATTCTCTGAGATATTATGCAAAAAGGCTGGTGGTTTCCAGAAATTTGACTTTGTTTGGACGTGCTGTGATGGGATTATTGACTGCCGCAGGACTCTTGTGATATGTCATGATAAAATAAGTGTTTTCTAACTGTGTTTGTGTTTCATTTCTTGCGTAATCCATCTGTGATGTATGTTGGTTAATCTTAGTAGAAAGAAAAAGAATAGTTTAGGATTTGTTCATTAAAGACACCCTAAATTCAATATTTCTTGCTAAATATGTTTTCTTCAGGATTAGCTGCAACTATGGAACTCTTAAATGCTCCTATTTGCTGTAATTTCACGATAATCTCTATTCAGTAATTCTCTCTTGCTTCTGAGTGGGATTTGGCCCTTTATTCTCTGTTGCACCGTGAAAAAATTCTTGGTTTCCTTTCTATGTGTAATTTTATACTGTTTCCTTTCTATAATCAAAGTTTGTATCATGAATACCTATCTGGCCTTGCAGTAAACCTCTCTTTATCACAGGTATCAAGTACTTTTCACTTCTGGACTCCATATGCCCAATGGAACGAATTCTCTTTAAGCATTGCATGCCCTTCTCTAAACGATAACTGACATCCAAAATTCAAACAAAACTCTTACCTCATAGCTAGCCTAAAACCTTCTAAAAACAAAGTTAAATCTAAAAGAGAGAGCCCTCTTTGGTTGCAGGTAGGCTAGAACCTGTAATCCAAAGCTTGGTTAGTGGTTACCCCGGCTGTATTCCCTCAGGAGGCAAAGGGAACAACCTGGGTGTTAACATAAATGGTGACTCCACTGGGGAACTGAACGAAATTCTCAAACCTCTATCTAATTCTTAATGATGTAGATAAAGCCTAAGTGACAGCCAGACAGACTTAGAAACTACCTTTTCTTTGCATTTGCAGGAGTATATAAAAGTTACCTCAGTCAATCTTTATTCAGTCTTAAGTTCCATACAGTTGTTCCATACTTGATCATTCATTTTCAAATACTAACATTTTTCAAAGAATTCCCCCAAAGAAAGATGATAGAAGCTGGCTCCTAAGAAGAAAACTCGTTATACTAGATCTAACCCAGATCTAAATCCATCACCTGAATTCCAAAATCCTAACCTGATTTCAAGGATTCTTAAGAAACAAGAAGCAGAAGAAACTTTCTCAGATTCAAGTTCTGAGGCAAGAATTCAAAGTAACATTCCTACCCCTGCTAAGGTTTCTTTTCATCCTCATATTACAGCTCCACATTCTCTTAGTTCTTCATCCACCTCAAAAGGTACTTTTTCAACTCCTCCACTAACTACACATACCCCTCTCATCCCCTTCCCTCCACTTGTCCCATTTGTCCCTGTTGCTTTTTTTGTCCCACTAAACATGGCTAATAGATATGCTCCACTATAGTTACCAACCAATCCAAGGGCTATGCCTCAAGAATACCAAACCAAAATCTCATATTTTTATGGTACTGGCTCTTATTCAGCCCTTCAACACACTAAGAAAATGCATGATTACTTTGAAAACTATGAGATAGACGATGATGGGGTTAGAATGAAAATTTTTGTGCAAAGTCTAACAGGGGATGTAAGACCATGGTTTAGATCTCTCCCAGCAAACTCTATTGGTGACCCAGAATCCATGTACCAAACATTTATAAATAGATGGGAAAAGAAAAAGGATCCACTTCACATATTATCTGAGTACAATACCATCAAAAGAGGCCCCTACCAAACTGTCTTGGACTATTGTGCTAGATTCAACATTGTATACAGTGCTATCCCCCAAAATCTGAGACCTGCACCTGATCTGGCCTTATACACCTTTCCTGATGGGTTTGATTCAGACATGGCGTACCAATTGAGAGAAAGAGCCCCCCAAACTTTAGCTGAAATGCAAGATATAGCAGTCAGTGTAGAAGCCAACCTGATAGCCAAGAGAAATAGGACTAGGACTGAGAGAAAGACTACCTTCAAAGAGGAGCCTTCAGGCTAGGATCGATAATTAGATGCAATAATCACTGGTATTCACAGACTAGGTGATAGAGTAGAATCAGTTGAGAGGAAGTCATCATGGGAAGGACCACAAAATAATCCTATCAGAAATCCCAATTTTAGAAGAAATCAAAATCCCAATGCTGGAAATCCGAGCCCAGAACAAGATATTATACCCCCTTTCCAAGAAAAATATGTTGAAGCATCAACATCCAATGAAAAAATAGATGATACTCACATTAATTTGATGGGCTTAAATGATGAGCATCAAGTTTCCTAAGCCAAGAAGATCAGGAAGAGGATGATATTAATCAGTTTCAAACAAAATCAGGTGAGTCTTTTGATTTCAAACAAGGCTATCACACTGTTGTTTTTTAAGTTCATAAAAAATACAAGCTGATAAGCAGGACTGTAAATGTGACACAACCTGAAAAAACAAAAGATAGCCAACAACCCAAGATGTTAAAGGACAAGGTCACTCTTGTAGAGCCAACTGAAAGGACAGATTCAACCTCAAATGAAGTAACAATGGAGAATGTAACCAAAGAATATCCCTCAAGTCAACAGCCATTAGCAAAACCTCCTTTAGAGTGTGATCCAAGTAATATTCCTCAAAAGATGAGAAAAAAAGATAAACCCCAAGATGAGATTGAAAACCAAGAGGACACCTCTAAGAAATCAGTGGACAAAGAAAAAGCTGATAACCAGAATACCAAGATCCAATCTGAAAAACCTTTTGACTTAGAAGCTGAAATTGGTAAATTAAAGATAGCCATTCCTCTTTTAGAGCTGGCTAAACATGACATTTACAAAAAACAAATCAAAAAATCCCTTCAATTAACTCACAATAAAGATGATTTCAATGTGCTGGATGATACACCTGAGTTGTTCTTTGGCCCAGAAGTTGATGGAAAGACAGTGAGCACTGGAGTTTTACCTTTTTATGTCAGCTTACATATTCATGATAAGATACCACACAATGCAATGTTTGATTCAGGCACCTCACATAATCTCATGCCTAAATCAATGATGGGGAGACTGAATCTAGACTTTACAAGACCATATAAGGACCTATTCTCATTTGACTCCAGTCAAGTTAAATGTCTAGGCTTGATAAAATATTTTTGTGTTTCCCTTGTCCAATATCCAAATAAAACTATCCTAATGGATGTGGTGGTAGCTGATATCCCACCTAAATATGGTATGTTATTATCAAGATCATGGGGAGCTAAACTCCAAGTTTCCCTACAACTAGATATGTCATATGCCACCATCTCTCTTTGGGCAACCAAAGAGGCTATACAGAGAGACACTCATGAAATATATGGTGAGCAGTGAAGAAAAACCTCAGAATTTTCCCATATATGCAGTCTATTATGATATGGATTCCTTCATTTTGTTCAATGATGATACATGCCCTATAGATGATGACAATCTTTCACACTTGAACACTATATCCATACAAATGAGCAAATAAATGCCCAAGGTCCTGAGATTAAGCAATCAATTGATGAGACTATCCTAGAAGACAAACCAGATAAAAAACAAGACCTCCAACTCTTGATTCCAAATCCTAGTGAGGTTGCTAAACCTGTCCTAAATCAAGAAATCCTTCCATTTCTTGAGTTTGATGGATCAGTTAATAAGTTAGGAGCAGGAACGGGAGTGCGGATTCACAACAAACAAAACAGTCATGCAGAAGGTCGAGCCTACAGGCTAAATTTTAGATGTACTAATAATATGCAGAGTATGAAGCTCTCTTACTAGGCCTCAAACTGATCAAATCCTTATAGGCCAAAAAAGTGTCAATCTTGGGAGATTCAGACCTTATTATCCAACAAATGGAAGGAATTTTGTCACCAACGACAAAAGACTAAGATCATATAGGTCTGCTGCTATTGAAATACTCAATGCCTTTACCGAATTTCAATTCACCAAAATATCTGGAAACCACAACCTTCATGCACATTGTCTAGCCACATTTTCCAGTACTTGCAAATTTCCTTTTGAACCCAACCATTGTTTTACTGCTGAGATAAAACATAGACCTTCTATCCCAAACAATGTCAAATATTGGCAAGTATTTGAAGATGACACACAGATAAATAGCTTCTTGACCTTACAACAAGAATTTTCAGGGTTAAATATTGATGTTGATGCTATGAAAGACTCACAACCACCAAGTGAACAAGAGAAAACAACTATATAAGTCAAAAGAACAAATCAAATACTTCACCCAACAATATTTGAGGACAGGACTGTACAAGAACTTAAACAATTTAGTCTTGATGAAAAAGCTGGAGCAGAGGCTGAAGTCATACAACTAAAGGACAATTTTTTACCAACAGGTCTGACCCCTTTGGAGGACATTTTTGACTCAAATGACATTCCTAGGAAAACAAAAATGCAGCCCCTTAATGCTGCCATTGAGGAATGCAACATTGGAACAATTGAAAATCCCAAGATAATAAAATTGTCAAAGTCATTACCTCCTGACCAGAAGCCCAAATATGTTGACCTATTTAAAGAGTTCCAAGATGTGTTTGCATGGAGTTATGAGGATTTAAAATCCTATAATACTTCTGTCATTCAACACACCATCCCTCTTAAACCAAATCAAAATCCTTTCAAGAAAAAATTAAGGAGAATAAATCCTATGCTTCTCCCTTCAGTTGAGAAAGAAGTACAAAAAATGTTTAAAGCATGGATTATAGCACCAATCAGATTTTCAGAATGGATTTCAAATCTGGTCCCTACAAGGAAGAAAACTAGTGAGATTAGGCTTTGTGTTGATCTAAGAAATTTGAATCAAGTGTCCCTCAAAGATAATTATCCCTTACCCAAAATGGATCACATTCTCCAAAGAGTGGTGGGGGCTTCACGAATCTCATTACTTGATGGATTTTCAAGTTTTAATCAAATCCTAGTCCACCCTGATGATCAGGATAAAACATCATTCACAACCCCATGGGGACCTTTCAAGTATGTCAAAATTCCTTTTGGGTTCAAAAATGCAGGGGCTACATTTCAAAGAGCAATAGATATTTCTTTTCCCAAAGAGATTCATGACTTTTTAGTTGTTTACCTAAATGACCTCACACCTTTTTCAAAATCTGACCTGGAACATTTGAAACACCTGAGACAAATATTTGTAACATGTAGGAAATATGGTATTTCCTTAAATCCAAAGAAGTCTCTGTTCGGTTTAGAAGAGGGTAAGCTGTTAGGTCATATCATCTCAAAGGATGGCATTAGAATTGATCCAGATAGAATACAGGCCATCTTACAAGTTCCCCATCCAAGAAATATCAAAGAATTACAAGCCTTCTTGGGAAAGATCAACTTTTTAAGAAGGTTTATCCCAAACTTAGCAGAATTGATCAGGTTACTAAACAACATGATAAAAAAGGATTCTAAGGTGAAATGGAAAGTAGAGGCAAATCAATCCTTTGAGGGTATTAAACTGGCCCTCACCCAAACCCCAGTTCTAACATGTCCCCAATTTGACAGAGAGTTTATCATTTTCTCTTTTGCCTCCTAGCATACTATTGTTGCTGTCTTATTGCAGAAAGATGATCAAGGGAATGAGAAACCAATTGCCTTCTTTAGTAGAGCTCTTAGAGATACACCCTTGAAATATCAGATAATGGAAAAGCAGGCTTATTCTTTGGTTAAGGCCATCAAATACTTTAGGATTTACATCCTATACTCTCATGTTATTGCTTATGTGCGAAATGCCATTGTGAAAGACATATTGACTCAAGAAGGCTTAGAGGGCAAAAGAGGAAAACGGATTGCTAACATTTTGGAATTTGACATTGAAATAAGACCTACAAAACTGATAAAGGGACAAGGTTTGGCTAAACTTATGTCTGAAGCAAACTTCCAAGCCTTGGATATTAACTAACTAGACAACGAACCGGAGCTGGCGACTCCACAGATCAATGTAGCCTTTGAACAATCCCCCTGGTATGATGATATCTGTTACGTATTGCAAAACGTGTGTGCTCCCCCAAGATTGTCTAGAACCAAATGCCGATTTTTGAAAATGAAAGCTTCAAGATTTTGTGTTATGGATGGTAGTTTACTATGGAAAAATCATGAAGGTGTATTGTTGAATTGTTTAAATGAGAATCAGACTGACAATGTTATAAAAGATTTTTATGCAGGTGATTGTGGTGGACATTTGTATTGGAAGTCCATTGTGGACAGGATCTTAAGGGCCGGTTACTATTGGCCTACTCTGTTTTCTGATATCAAAAGATTTGCTACTTCATGTCACAAGTGTCAGATATTTGAGGGAAAAAGAAAATTAATGCCACTGCCCCTAAGGCCTATTACAACAGAAAGACCCTTCCAGTAATGGGGCTTAGATTTCATTAGGGAGATTCATCCTTCATCTTTAGGTCAACATAAATGGATACTGACAGCCACAGATTATTTCACCAAATGGATTGTGGCTATTCCATGTAGACAGGCAAATGATTCTACTATCATTCGGTTCATTGAGACTAATATTCTTTCCATATTTGGTTGTCCTGACAAGATCATTATAGATAATGCTGCTGCTTTCAGATCCAAGAAGATGGTAAATTTTTGTCACAAGTTCCATATTACTTTGGGTCATTCCACTGCATACTACCCTCAAGGCAATGGTTTGGCTGAATCATCTAATAAGATCCTTATCAACATCATTAAGAAGATATCGGAAGAGAATAAGAAAAATTGGCACAAGAAGCTTGTAAATGCCTTGTGGGCAGATAGACTAACAACTAAAAGATCTATTGGGATCAACCCATATGAGTTGGTTTATGGAATAGAAGCCAAATTTCCTTCATCACTAGGGGTTCCTGTCATCAAGCTGCTTCAAGAAAGTCAAGCTGAACCCAATGATATGCAAAGAAGAATCAACCAAACAATTTGTTTACAGCAAACCAAAGATCAAGTATACAACAGAGTTCAAATCCTACAAGAGAAGATGAAGAAAGCCTTTGATAGAAGAACAAAGGCTGAAGATTTTTTCATGAGTGATAAAGTACTTAAATGGGATTCAAGAAGAGAAGATAAAGGAAAGCATGGAAAATTTGATTCCCTTTGGAGGGGACCCTTTGTTATTCAAGAAGTGCAAGGAAATAACACTTACTTTTTGAAAAATTTGGATGACACTGAAGTTGAAGAGGGCCCTATGAATGGACGGATGTTGAAGCATTATTTTGACTACTTTCCATGTATATAACATGACTTTGCCTTGTACATTATCAATTGTTTATAGTATTTCCTTTCAGCATATAGATAATGCAGCTTCACAAGTTTTGTAAAGGAAGCAAGATAAGGCTATTAGTTAAGATATCTCCCAATGGTGAAAGATTCCAGTTTTGAAAATTCAGGAAGAAAAACTCCAATTTTTGATAAGAAGTTAAACAACCAAGGAATTCTGACCTGTTTTTCTTGGTCTTTCAAGTAGAAAAACCATCCCCAAGTAGAGCCATTGTTAGCTACCTATACCAATAGGTTTCATTTTTCATGATTGGCAGGGGAAGTTCCAAATATGTTCTACTTTGGTCATGCAAAGATCTCATATTTATGTGGAGAAACATCTCTGTATATTGTTTGGTGATGTCCTATTTTTGAATGGGTGATCCAACAGTATAATCTGGATCATGCCATATTTCAATTTTTTGTTGTAGATTAGAGAAAGAAAATCTGTCCAAACTGTTCAATCTTGGCAGATTAGTAGTTAGGTATAGAATAAAGGTTCCCAACTGCTTAATCTGGGGCCTTGGAAGTAATAAGGCTAGTCTTAGATAGAAAATCAAAAGAAAATGCAAAAAGAAAAGAAAAAGAGCCATCGAGGGTTTGCTAGTCTAAGTGCACCCTCCCTAAAGTAATAAAAAATACTAGGCAATAAGATGGGTAGGTAGATGGGGTTGCAGAAGCATGATTTCTCTCATATTGTTGGCCTGAAAAGAGAAAACACACAGTGGCCAGAGCAGATCCTCCTATTCGGCATTTTGGTGACAGCAAAGTGAAGCATGTCTAACCTCCCAATCATTCCCTATCAAACTTCTTACTAACATCCCAGTATCACTTTTGTTATATAGCAGAACCACATCTCTTGTACAAAATCATTCTTCATCTTCACTTGCCTTCAAAACTAAGTTTACTCCTTAAACTTAGAGTTAACTTCCTCTCTTTCATATCTCCCATCCATATTAACTACTAACCTTATTACTATTTAACGCCCTATGTTCCCTTTTTCTTATTATTATATCAATTCTATATAGAAAACCCCAAAAATATGTATATTCCCCCTCCCCTAGGCAATATAGCCTCAGAGTCTCAAAAGGGTCGGAGCGCAAAGAAATCTAAGTGTTAAGGCAAAACAACGCTAAAAACCTATTTTGGGATTAAATCAACATTTGGTTGATTTAACAACCCAAAGCACGTTTTACCCAAAAGCATCAGAAAACCCAAAATCCGCCGATAACCAAAGTTTTGTCCTGGCGCGCCTTCCTAGAAATATTATTCTTTATTCTCCGCGCCCCGCCGTATTGTGCTATCGCCTTAGCGCCCCATCGACCGTCGGATCTGGGCCCTCCCATCCGACGGCTCTCTGCAATATTGGACCGCCCCCGATGTCGGCACGTTAGTGCCCGAAATTGTGAGAATGCTGACGTCGGGCCTCGGACACACGTCGCTCTTTAATTGTGTCGGGCGCCCTCCTGCCAAAACCACACCCATACCATAAGCGGTTCGATAATACCGCTTACCACCCTCCTCTTTCCGCCATACGTCACCCCCCCATCACCTCCATGTCACTGCCGCGTCAGCATCGCATCAACCATCGCTCCAACCTGTCTGCCATGTCATCCGTCCACGTGGACCCACTCACCGGCCGCCACGTCATCATTCCGTACCTGACCCCACCTAATGACATCATGCTGACGTCATCCAAAAAAAGGCGCCAAAGGCCAAATTTCCATATTTAGCCCAAAAATGACTGTTTTTTTGCGTTATTCGCAAAAATACCACTGTGCCTCCTGCATGAGTTTTTACGACGTTCTTGCCGCCAACCTGCAGAAATTGATTCTGAAGCTGTTGCAGCCCAGAATTCCACTTGGATAAGCTTTCTCCCACCGCGCCGCGACCATGTATTTACCAGCTCCTTCTGCAACCTGGTTCCTTTTGTTTTTCCACTGTAAAAAACGCCAAAAACTGCCATTTTATCCCGAAAGTCAAACTCCCACACTCTGCAAGTGACTCGATTTCTTCTTGACGGTCAATTGTGCCCCATTTACACCAGCTACCCTGTTTTCCACTACAAATATCCTTTTCATCTGAATTCGTCACGCATTGTTCCATTTATTCCTAATTCTAGTGGAATTCTTCTCAAAGGAAAAACAACCATGGAGGTCCCTGTAGCCCTGAATATTGCACCTTTGAATGCCCCCCATAAAGAACTTGAATGGCTACCCCTTGCTGACAGAGATTTCTAGATGATAGAGACAATTGAAGTGGACAGCCAATACCACATTACAGTCATTAATGAATTGAGAGCCAAACATATAAATGGGCACTGACATCCTAAGAATTTAGGACTCCCATTTGCCTATCTTTTATCTCCCCCAGGTCAATGTTTTCCCTGATTTGATCCACCAATTATGTGCAAACTATAACCCAAATCAAAGGGCTATCCTCAGTCCTGCAGGCTCTGTCTTATTTCATGTCACTCCTAAAGCTATCAATCAGATGCTTCACTTCCAATCAGAAAAGTCATTAACTCCTATGTCCATGCAACACTTAATAGACGAGGGTCCAAGCTCTCCAGTGCCCAAATCACTAAAGTTTCCCAGTTGTTCATGGATCCAAATGATCCTCAAAGACCTCCTCCTTTCCTACAAGTATGGTTCAATGATATAGGCAAGGTCCTATTGAGTATGATTTCCTACATACTAGGGTATAATACCAATGAGTATGTGGATGAGACAGTCTTGACCATGATGTCTATGTTCTCCCCGGGAAAGTCTCCTTCTGCATAGTATGATTATGCCACATTCATTGCCAACAAGATCCATGAGCAATTCATGAATCTGGAGAGGGAGAGAGTGTTCAAGTATACTTCTTACATTTACCATTTACTACTGTTCAATCGGCCTGACAGCTTTCATGTTCTCCTAAAGAAGTTTGATGCAAAGGGAAATCAAAGGTCTGTGGTGTTTTTGTCTTCAATATTTCATCATGTATTCTACTCACCATATATTTATTGTGAATTCATTGACCTATTCATCCATCCAGCCATATCTTTGCTACTAAGTTCTCCTCCTCTAAAGCTAACAGATGAGATGCAGAAAATTCTCCAGCTCTCAAAGAATTATAGCATTGGAGATTGGTACTTCTACCAACACTATACAGTGATTAGAATATATGGTTGTGAATTAGCCCCATATAGGCTACCAAGGTATTTCCACATGAGGCTTTTTGCCTTAGAATATTTCAGGCAGTTTGGAAATGCAGATATAATCCATTTCCATAGAAAAAACAAAAAGGCACAGCACAAAATCAAAAGCCAGCTAGGCCCATTTATTTTTAATAAAAAGGAAGAAGGATGGCAAGAAACAGATAAAATCCTGAGGAATTTCAATTTACAAACCAGCTTCCTTTGGTCGCCCTATGACCCCAATCACTTTATAAGTCTTAGAAGGGTTAGGTATAGATTCGATAGCTATGATCACCTTAAAATACCACATGTTGAAAAATATGCCAATCAATTAGAGTGGAAAGAGGGCACCCTAGTGGAGGCAGCTTCTAAAGAAGAGATAACACAAAAAGCAGTATGAAATCTTGAAAAGCTAGCTGATTTGGAACATTGTGGACAGGTTCTCTCTCTACCACCTACTCACTTTGGAGAAACTGCTTCATCTTCTACAGTTCCATAGAAAACTTCTCAAACCTCTACTCAAGCAGCTGACACAAGCAAAGGGAAGGAAATAGAGCAAGAAGAGACACTCCCTACAACAGAAGAATAGGTAGAAAAATAGGCAGAACAACAAGAAGAGATGGCCGAAGCACCGGTAACTACAGAGCAACAAACTCAAGAAAGTATACCTCCAAGACAAGAAACAGCAGTGGAGACCTCAGTGCTCCAAACTCCAGTTAATGAAGAAATGGGCAGGAAAAGGGATCGACATGAATAGACTCCCCTTACTACACCAACAAGTCAACAAGCAGACAAGAGACAAAGGCTCAAGCCTTTTTCTGAGGAGGAGATGCCTA
>Ga0181464_1001444_pt1 | contig 11953 bp, 16 predicted proteins | sample InSIn2gowninarea_FD_119074 | JGI IMG/M metagenome (GOLD analysis project Ga0181464, IMG submission 119074) | Clean room microbial communities from NASA Spacecraft Assembly Facility at Jet Propulsion Laboratory, Pasadena, California, USA -... ...
ATATATGTTGACAGCAATTCTTTTAAAGCTTTACGGGCGCTCTGTTTTTCAGACGCTATAAAATGTAGGCGCATATAGTTGCTTTTACCCTTTAGATTTAAATTATATGTTATTATACATTAATATGCTACATATTCCTAGCTAAAAGGTATTTACTATGTCAAATTTAACGCAACCATTAAAAATAGGTGATGTTATATTGCCCCATAGAGTGTTATTGGCCCCTATGTCTGGTATTACAGATTCACCTTTTCGTAAGTTGGCTTATGGGGCGGGCGCTAGTTTAGTAACAAGCGAGATGGTAGCTAGTAAAGAATTATGTTCTTCTAAAATAGAGAGTGAAATGCGTTCTAATTCTACTAATTTACCCTATAGTTCTGTTCAATTAATTGGTAGAGAGCCTTATTATATGAGTGAAGCCGCAAAGAAATTAGAGGCTCAAGGGGCTAGTATTATTGATATAAATATGGGATGTCCGGCAAAAAAAATAATTTCTGGCTCCTGTGGTGCGGCTTTAATGCAAGATTTGCCCTTGGCTTTTAATGTAATTGAAGCTGTAGTAGCCTCTGTTAATATACCAGTAACATTAAAAACGCGCTTGGCTTGGGAAGGGGAGAGCAATGTAGCTGCCATAAGTTTAGCAAAATACGCTGAGCAGCTTGGTATTAAAATGCTTACAATACACGCGCGTACTAGACAACAATTTTATAATGGTAAGGCAGATTGGGGCCGAGTTAAAGAAATTAAAGATAAAGTTGGTATTCCCCTAATTGTTAATGGCGACATCATAGACACGCACTCTGCTTTAGAAGCCATGCGTAAAAGTGGGGCAGATGGAGTTATGGTTGGACGGGCCTGTTATGGCGCGCCTTGGACAATAGGCGATATAGTGGCAGATCTATTAGAAAATAAAAGGAAACAGCCTAATAATTTAGCTAAATATATTATGCATCATTATAATTTGATGCTTTCTCATTATTCAGTTGATCTAGGGGTTAGGAAAGCTAGAAAACATTTGGTGGCTTACTTAAGAAAGAATAAATGTTGTTACAATGCTGAAGAGCGCAATACTATGCTTACAGCAACATGCCCAAAAATAGTAAAATCATTAATAAAAAAGATTTTTAATTAAAAAAAATATTGTATATTTTTTTAAATATGTGTATATCTTATTAAGTTTATTGGAGGGGTGGTCGAGCGGTTTAAGGCACCGGTCTTGAAAACCGGCGTGCAGGGAACTGTACCGTGGGTTCGAATCCCACCCCCTCCGCCATTAATTTTTTATAAAAGTTTTGATATAGCTGCTTATTATTTTAGGATATAAAATATGTTCTTGTCGCAATATTCGCTTTTGTAGGCTTTCTATATTGTCATTCGCTAATATTGGCACAATCATTTGACCCAAAATTTTTCCTTTGTCTATGTGCTTATTTACTAAATGTACCGTGCAACCACTTATTTTTGCATTATTTTTTAAAGCTTGCTCTTGAGCATTTTTGCCGCGATAAAGAGGTAATAATGAAGGATGAATATTAAATATTCGATCTTGATATTTTTCTAAAATAGGGCCTTTTAAAATATTTGTATAGCCAGCTAATGCAATAAAATCTATTTTTTCTTTTATAACTTCATTGTAAATAAGTTGATTATCGCCATTTTCTATAATAGATAATTTTATGCCGCTTTTCGACGCTATATCTATACCAGGAGCTGAGACATTGTTACATATTAATAATTTTATACTAGCTCCATAGGTTGAACATTTTGAAGAGTTAATTATTGCTTGCATATTAGAGCCTTTGCCAGAAAAAAATATAGCTAAATTTTTCATAAAATGCCCTTTAAATTTTCTACTAATTCTATTGATGATTGTTGTTTTTTAATTAAGCCACCAATTACGATAGGGGTTTCGCCTTGTTCTATTAAGTAGTTACATATAATTTGGCTATATTTTTTTTCAGCTATTAATATTATGCCTATACCACAATTAAAAATTTGCAGCATATTTTGTGAATCAAATTTTAGTTTTTGTGCTAGCCATTCAAAAAGATGATCGTGTGGGAAACAGCTTAGATTAAGTTTTGCGCATAAATCATTTGGCACGATACGTGGAAGGTTATGTATAAAACCTCCGCCTGTAATATGAGCTATAGCCTTTATTGAGTTAAACTGATGTAACGCCGCTAATATTGGTTTTACATAGATTTTGGTAGGTGCTAAAAATAGCTCGGCATAATTTTTGTTATGTGCAAAAGTTGGGGCGCTAAAAATATCAATTTTTTCGTCTGTAAGAAGTTTATGTATTAAACTAAAACCGTTTGCGTGTAATCCATTTGAAGCTAAACCTATAATATGATCGCCTTCAACTATTGTTGCCTTGGGCAGTAATTTATTTTTTTCTACAATACCTAAAGCAAAGCCGGCTAAGTCATAATCATTCTTTTTATATAAGTTTGGCATTTGTGCTGTTTCGCCACCTAATAGGCTGCAATTTGCTAGTTGGCAGCCCTTAACAATGCTTTCTAGTAAAGCTTTATCTCTCTTTTCATTAAAAATTGATGTTGCAAAATAATCCAAAAAAAATAAAGGTTTTGAGCCTGTAGTTAAAAGATCATTTACGCACATAGCAACAAGATCAACGCCGATATTATTATAATAGCCGGCTATTGATGCTAGTTTTAATTTTGTGCCTACACCGTCACAGCTTGAGGTTAGAATAGGGTGTTTGTATTTTAATTTGCTGATATCAAAGAGGCCAGCAAAACCACCTAATTCACCTATTGCTCCTTCGCACATGGTAGATTGAGCTAATGGCTTAATATGGCTTAAAAAATTTTCACTAGCTTTAATATCAACGCCAGATTTTTTATATGCAATTAAGCTGTTATTGGCGCTGTTTTTTGGATTTGCCATTTTATTTTTTAACCTTAACTAATATAATAGACACAATAAAAATTTTATGCTAGCTAATTATTTTATACAATATGGATTTACAATGAAAAACCTTTCATCATCTTCAAAACCCAAGCACAATAATAAAAAAATAATATATAGCCGTCCATATCGTAGAAGTAAACCAATTAATTTTTGGCAATTATTAGGCTTGTGTGCCATTATAATTTTGTTTTTATTACATGCAATTTTATTACCTTTTGTATTCGGCGTTTTGATAGCTTATTTGTTAAATCCAATAATAGGAGCGTTGGCGCGCCTAGGAATCTCACGTTTATGGGGTACAATTTTAATAAGTATATTTGTTATTTTAGTTCTTGTACTTATTTTAACAGTGTTTTTGCCAATTATATCTTGGCAATTGCACCAGTTTGTAACTAAGGCTATACCTATTTATTTTGAAGATTTGCAAACCCTATTTGCAAGCAAAAGCTTTATCATGCTTCGAAACTACTTTACAGCAAGCTCTGATCAGCAAATAGGCACAAATATTCAAAACCTAATAGCTGCTAACGGAGATTTAACGAAGTCATTTATGAGCTCCATTTTAAGCTCGGGCAAATCTATCGTAGGGGGAGTTAGTCTATTTATTATTGCTCCAGTAGTTGCTTTTTATATTTTATTAGATTGGGAATATATGATAATTGCAATTGATGTTCTTATACCAAGGCAGCATTTATCCACTGTACATACGATAATAAAAGACATTGATAGATCTATTGCAGGCTTTGTACGTGGTCAAGGAACGGTTTGTTTAATATTGGGCATTTATTATGCGCTAACCTTATCTGTATGGGGCTTGAATTATGGTATTTTATTAGGTTTATATGTGGGCATTGCCTCTTTTATACCATATATAGGATCAGCCAGTGGCTTTTTAATAGCTTTATTAGTAGCTTGGACACAATATTACGCATTTGATACTAAATGGTATTATATTAGCGCGGTAATAGGTATATTTTTATTTGGTCATTTTATCGAAAACTATGTTTTGCAACCAAAATTGGTGGGAAATTCTGTAGGATTACATCCTGTTTGGCTGATATTTGCTCTTATAGCATTTGGATATTTATTTGGATTTGTAGGTATGTTAGTAGCTGTACCTACAGCCGCGGCCATAGGTGTTTTAGTTAGATTTGCTATAAATAATTATGTTGCTTCTTCTATATATAAAGGTAAATAATATTATATGTTTTCTTTAGCTCAGCAATTAACGTTTGAGTTTGCAGATAATTGGCAAAAATATAATCATGATGACTTAGTAGTTTCTTCAAGCAACTTAGCTGCGCATAAGCTTGTAATGCTTTGGCCCCATTGGAGCGTTCCTGTAGCGGCAATTATAGGCGATAAAGGTTCAGGTAAAACACATTTTGCTTCTGTATGGCAAAAAATTAGCAAAGCTCAGTGCTTTTCACCTGATAAGCTTTTTGATGCTAGCTTGGCCGTGGCCGATGGCATTAATGTGTTGGTTGAAGATCTGACACCATTAAATTTTAAAGAAGATGAGTTGTTTCATTTATTAAATAGCGTAAGCCAAGCTAGAAGCTCTAACCCAAATGTAAGCCTATTAATAACTTCGCAAACAAGGCTAAGTTTGTGGAGTGTTAAATTACCAGACTTATTTTCACGGCTAAAAACCATTATTGAAATTTATATAGAGCATCCAGACGATATATTGCTACGGGCAGTACTAGTTAAGCTTTTTTCTGATAAACAAATCATGATAGATAATAACGTTTTAAATTATATTATTAGCCGCATGGAACGTTCGTTAAATTTTGCTATAAAGTTAGTAAATACTTGCGATAAAGAAGCGCTAAAAAAACATAGTAAGGTAAATAAGCAAGTGGTTAATATAGCCTTAGATAAGCTATTAAATACATAAAATTTATATGTATTTGCTTTTTTTACTTGCACAAAAAGAAAAAAGCAAATAAATATAGTAGTTGTTGATTGGCGGAGCGTAGCGCAGCCTGGTAGCGCACCTGATTTGGGATCAGGGGGTCGTAGGTTCGAATCCTATCGCTCCGACCATTTTGCACAATTTGTTATTTACATGAGGTACAATGTTAGCACGCATTTATAGCCCTGTTAAAAATGCTATGCAGTCTGGTAAGGTCGGGTGCAATAGGTGGCTTTTAGTCTATTGTCCGCAAAAACCTAAGATTGTTGAGCCTTTTATGCTTTATACATCTTCAACAGATATGTTGGGGCAAATAAAGATTGGCTTTGATTCGTGTGAAGATGCAATTGCTTATGCTGAGCGTGAAAATATCCCATATAGGGTAGAATGTAAGCATGTAGCAAAAAGGCAAACTATATGTTATGGCGACAATTTTGCTGCAAAACGTGTATTGCCTTGGACGCATTAAATTTTATTATGGTCCCGTAGCTCAGTTGGATAGAGCAACAGCCTTCTAAGCTGTGGGTCAGAGGTTCGAGCCCTCTCGGGATCACCACTTAATTTTTTTGTGTTTAAGTTGGGCTAAACTTATGATGTTTGGTCCAAACTTGTTGCATATGTCATCTGTTGCTTTCTCAAGCAATATTTTTCGTTCTCGTTTAATATCAAAACTTTTATTATAATTTTTATTATTGATAGAAATTAAGTTTTTAAGCCCGACTCCTAATAAATAAATAGGTAGTTGGATATTTTCTTTTTGCAATAAAAAATATGCTTTTTCAAAAATTTCGGTATAAAAATTTGTATGCTCTGTGATTTGTATAGTACGGATTAGTTTTGTTTTATTTGAAAGAGTTAATTTTAGTACTATATTATTACCTGCTATATTATCTTTTTTCATTTCTTTAGAAAGCTTTTGCGCCAAAATATATAGCTGATTTTTTATATCATACTTATTTTTAATAAAATTTCTAAAAGTTTTTTCTTTAGATATAGATTTTATTTTTCTAACGCTTGTGACTGGCCTAGAATCAATACCTAGTGAGTATAGTTGTATTTGTGTGCCTATTTTGCCATATTTTTGTTTTATGCTGATAGGGTTAGCATTTTGCAAATCTTTAATGCTAATAATATTTTCAGCATTTAGTTTGTTTTCTAGAGTTTTCCCAATACCGTTAAGTCGTGCTATAGGGTAGTTTGCTATTAAATATTTGGCTTCATTTTTGTTTATAATAGAAAATCCAAAGGGTTTTTTTATATCAGAAGCAAATTTAGCCATGAACTTACAATAAGAAAGCCCGATAGAAACTGTTATATTTAGTTCTTGCATTATTTGATAAGCAGCGCGGCGCATAATAGTATAAGCGCTGGCTTTATGTAAATTATTTGTACCAACAAAGTCCAGATAGTATTCATCAATTGAGGCCGGTTCAATAAGCGGTGTAAACTCAAGCAATATTTTATGTATTTTAAGCGAAAAGTTTTTATACTTGTCCATATCAGGCGCTATAAGCTTGGCTTTTGGGCATAATCTTAGTGCTTTTTGAACAGGCATTGTAGAGTATATGCCGAATTTCCGTGCTTGATAGCAAGCTGTTGTAACAATGCCGTAATCTGAACCAGATATGATTACAGGTTTTTTCGCCAAATCAGGATTAGTACTTTTTTCAACTGAGGCAAAAAATGAGTCGCAATCTATATGAACTATATTAAGTTCGTTTAGGTCTTTATAAGGTATTAACCTAGAACTTTTGCAACATATACATAAAAAGTTTAAATTACTTTGAGCTTTCAAGCAATTACAGCATAAAGCTTGGTTGCTACTAACATTAAACTGATGACTCATTGTGATTAGATAAGGTGTTATAAATATTTAAGATGAGCTCAGGCTTTGTATTACTATCATTGCAAAAATCTTGCAACAGTTTGTCATCACTGAGTAAATAATTAATTACCCCAGTAAAAAAACTATATTCATTACAGCATTCTCTTAAATTTGATGGCTGCAATCCTGTTATTGAAAAAAAACTGGTAGCTGCTTCCGCATTTTGAGAAATAAATTGTAAAAATTTAAGAGTTATGTGTTCTAGCTCGATATTATTATGCAACATTAATATAAACTTTAAAAAAACTAATATATATATTATATTGGTTTTAAATTAAGGTCAATGGGTAGCTAATATGTGTAAAAAAATCCTCATCGTAGAAGATAACGAAATGAATATGAAGTTGTTTTGTGACGTAGTAGAATTGTGCGGTTTTGAAGCTATAAGTCTTAGAAGTGGAGTTACCGCGATAGAGCTTGCGCTAAAAAAATCTCCATGTTTAGTGTTGATGGATATACAACTACCTGAGATTTCAGGAATTGAACTTATAGCTAAATTTAAAGCTCATGAGAGTTTAAAAACTATCCCTATTATAGCTATAACAGCCTTTGCTATGAAAGGTGATGAAGAAAAAATTGTACAAACCGGATGCGAAGCCTATATTTCTAAGCCTATTTGCATCAAAAACTTACAAGATACTATAAAAAATTTGGTAAATAAAAAAGGTTTGGAGAAAACCAAACCTTTAATATAAAAAAACTAACGTTTAGAGAATTGAAATGAACGGCGTGCTTTTGCTTTACCGTATTTCTTACGTTCAACAACGCGACTATCTCTAGTTAAAAATCCTTTAGCTTTTAAAATAGGACGTAGCAAAGGGCTCATAATAAGTTAATGCTTTAGATATACCATGGCGCACAGCTCCGGCTTGTCCAGATAAGCCACCGCCTACAACGGTTGCCATAATATCAAATTGCTTCATACGGTTTGCTTCTACCAAAGGCTGGCAAAGCACCATTTGTAACACTGGGCGAGCAAAATATGCTGTAAAGTCAAAACCATTAATAACAATTTTGCCACTACCAGGTTTTATCCATACTCTAGCAATTGCGTTTTTACGTTTACCAGTTGCATAAGATCTACCAAGTTTGTCAAGCTTTTGCACGTGTTTAGGAGCTTCAAAGTTACTATCATTATCTTGTGTAGTAGCCATATTCAAATCCATAACTATACGCTCCTTTTATTTTTGCTATTTAATTGAGCAAGATCAATTATTTGCGGTTGTTGCGCTATATGTGGATGTTCAGCGCCAGCATAAACGCGTAAATTTTTCATTTGTCTACGTCCTAAAGGACCGCGTGGTATCATACGTTCAACTGCTTTTTCTACTACACGGTTTGGAAAACGACCTTCTAAAATTTGTGCGGCCGTACGCTGCTTAATACCGCCTACATAGCCTGTATGCCAGTAATATATTTTATTTTTATATTTTTTGCCTGTTAGCGCTACTTTATCAGCATTGATGATAATAACATTGTCGCCATCATCAACATGGGGTGTGTAGCTAGCTTTATGTTTACCACGAAGACGTGTTGCAACAAATGCAGCAAGACGACCAAGAACTATGTCTTGTGCATCTATAACTATCCATTGTTTCACTACTTCGGCAGGCTTTTGAGAAAAAGTTGCCATAATATACTCTCTTATTTATCCTTAAATCAATAAGGCTCTTTTTGTTGCTTAATGTTATTTAAAATAACTAAGTTAGTATACGCTGTAGCAGCTATTCAAGTCAATACAAAAAAAGCAAGTGTAGTACTACACTTGCTTTGAAATACATAATATAAATTTTGAGTTTTGCTATTAGCTAGGATTAGAACTAGTTACAGGCGATGATGTAGTATCAACTGAGTTATTTGTAACTGGAGCGCTAGTTGAGGTTGCACTGTCAGTGTTTACAGGCACAGGTGATGCATTTGGGTCACCTATGTTAATGGGGGCAGGGCTGGCGGTTGCTGGTTTAACTTCTAGTAACGGCGCTGTATTGCTGCTTTGGTTTGTTAATTGATTATCTGAAGTTACGCTTGTTGTTGTGCTGTCTGTTGTTGTCATTGAGCTATTGCTAGGTTCTGTGCTACTATTTGTTGTGATTGAGCTATTAGTAGGTTCTATGCTATTATTTACATCGGTAGCCATAGAGGAAGATGTATTAGCAGTATCGCTAGCTACAGGTTGGTGCAATAAAGAGCTTAATAAACTTACCCCAAGCCATAATAGCAATATGAAACCAAGAAAGCCTAAAAATGCCCATAAGGCTGATGTAGAACGTTTTTTTGTTAAAGTTTTAGCATCTTTGTTTTGTAAATTGATCATAGGATCATTAGCGGAATTTATTTTTGTCATGGAAATACCTCGTTGTACAATTTGCGTTATCCAATAAAACAAAATATATAAAAGTAAGTTCCATTAAATTAGGAATTTATTTATAGGTAAAAAGTTATGTTTGAAATTTTAAAATCTAAGTCCCCATCTGATACAAAAGCCTTGAAAACTTCCTTAAACGGATCGCCTTTTGGCACGTTATTTACCGACCATATGTTTATAATGCATTACAATCAAAATAAAGGTTGGCATCAAGGAAAAATTTTGCCTTTTAGTAATTTGAGTTTGCATCCAGCAAGTTCGGTGTTTCACTATGGGCAAGCTATATTTGAGGGCTTAAAAATATATCGCGGCATTGATGGGGCTATACGTTTTTTTAGAGTGGATGAAAATATTAAAAGATTTAATCGCTCGGCTAAGCGAATGCTCATGCCTGAAATATCATTTGAAATATTTAAAAATGCTATAGCTGAGTTAGTTAAGCTGGATAAAGATTTTGTGCCAAACATAAAAGATGGTAGTTTATATATAAGACCTTTTATGTTTGCTAACCAACCAACATTAAGAGTTAAGCCTTCATCACAATTTATTTTTTGTATAATTGCAAGTCCTGTAGGCTATTATTTTAAAAACTTACAACTAGCTATTGATATTTGGGTAGAACAAGAATATGTACGAGCTTTTCCAGGTGGGGCAGGAGCTGCTAAATTTGCAGGTAATTATGCTGCTAGTTTTGCAGCCCAACAAAAGGCTTTAGAGCAAAATTGTGATCAAGTGATATTTCTAGATGCCATAAACAGAGAAAATTTTGAAGAATTAGGCGCTATGAATATATTTTTTATAAAAGATAATAAAATAATAACGCCGCCTATAAGCGATACAATTTTAAAAGGCATTACTCGTGATAGTGTATTACGTATAGCTCAAGATTTTGGCTTGAATGTATGTGAACGACCATATAGTTTAACCGAACTTAAACATGATATAAAAACCAATGTTTTAAAAGAATCATTTGCTTGCGGGACAGCAGCTTCGATTGTTTCTATTAAAAAATTTAAATATGCCAAAGGTGAATTATGCTTAAACTATAAAGATGAAGGTACATTTGCTGATAAAATACGTACAAAACTTATAAATATTCAATCAGCATCTGAAGGCGATATTTACGGTTGGACAGAAATTATAATTAACCAAGATGATTTTTATTTATAGGCTCTTTATAGCTTAATGCCATATCCCACGGAAAATAAATCCATGTATCTTGGCTTACTTCGGTTACATAATTATCTACTAAAGGCTTGCCTTGTGGTTTTATGTAAACTGTAGCATAATGTGCATTTGGTAATATTTGGCGTACAGCCTGGAAAGTTTTGCCGGTATCTGTAAGATCGTCAACAACTAAAACGCCTTTGCCACCATCCACTGTGAATTTTTCATCAATATTTTTTATAATATTTAGCTGGCTCTGTTCATTATAGCTTTTGTAAGAAGATATGCCTAAGGTTTCTACAACTAGTATGCCTAGTTCGCGGCTAATAATGCCAGTTGGAACTAACCCCCCCCCTGGTTATAGCTACTAAAGATGTAAATTCTTTATTTAAAGCAGACAAACTCCAAGCAAGCGCCCTGGTATCGCGGTGCATTTGCTCCCAACCAATATGAAACCCTTTTTCATTTGACATGTTCATTCCTCTAGAAAAAAGTAAAAAATCACCATTTAAAATGGTGAGCGCGCAGGGATTCGAACCCTGGACCTACTGATTAAAAGTCAGTTGCTCTACCGACTGAGCTACGCGCTCTTAAACTTTGTAAAAATACAAAGAAGGTTGCAAGAAAAATAAATACGGTTGTTTTATCAAAAAAGCAAGCTTTATTTTTTAAAATAACCAAAAAAATAAAAAAACAGTTTTTTTATATATAAAATTGTTTATATTTATCATAGTAGTTTATTGAAATAAATAGGGGCGATTGTGAGTAGTAATATATCTTTTTGGAGCGTATTTCTGGCTGGAATATTATCTTTTTTATCCCCTTGTGTATTGCCTCTTGTGCCCCCATATTTATGCTATATGAGCGGTGTTACTATACAAAATTTAAAAGAGGGGTATAGCGGCGATAAAAGCTTATATGCACGATTGATAATTGGCTCTTTAGTATTTATTCTTGGTTTTACAACAATATTTGTAACTTTAGGAATTACGGCTAGTGAAGTTGGAGTTTTATTAAATAAATATCGTAATATTTTAACGATTCTCTCAAGTATTATAATTATAGCTATGGGTTTAAATTTTATAGGTTTACTCAAGATTAGAGTATTTTCTAATGAATATCGTTTTCACACTAAAACAACAGGGCGTAGCTTTGTTGAATCTTATCTTATGGGGGCAGCCTTTGCCTTTGGTTGGACACCCTGTATCGGCCCTATTTTAGGTACTATTCTAAGTATAGCAAGTCAGAAACAAAATTTAATGGATGGTGCATTGTTACTAATGATATATTCTTTGGGGCTGGGTATTCCGTTTTTCTTAGCTGCGTTTTTTGGCACATCATAAGTTACAATGCTAGAAGAAGCTACATAAGCCCCAGATCCTATATTAACCGGTGCCACCAGCGAGCAATTTGATCCTATAAAAACATTTTCGTCTATTATAGTGGCCCATTTATTAACACCATCATAATTACAAGTTATAACACCAGCGCCAATATTGGTTTTAAAGCCAACCGAAGCGTTACCTATGTAAGATAGATGATTTACTTTACTAAAAGCTCCAATCTTAGCTGATTTTATTTCACAAAAATTACCAACTTTACTATTATTTTCCAAAATAGTTCCTGGGCGCAACCTGGCAAAAGGCCCCACCTGCGCCCCTGTTTTTATTTTTGAGCCTTC
>Ga0181464_1001096_pt1 | contig 11946 bp, 4 predicted proteins | sample InSIn2gowninarea_FD_119074 | JGI IMG/M metagenome (GOLD analysis project Ga0181464, IMG submission 119074) | Clean room microbial communities from NASA Spacecraft Assembly Facility at Jet Propulsion Laboratory, Pasadena, California, USA -... ...
TTGCAAGGTTGGGCAAGGTGAGAGGCTTATTTGATGCGATCATTTCTTAGGAGAAAAGAGAACATAATAGTAATGTTCAGAAAATTTATAGAAGAAAATGATTGCTATTTTCTATGTTTATTGCAATGTGTTTCTCCTATTGCAAGACCAATGAGTTTTTGATCTCAAGAACAATTATGGCAATTCGCCCATGCCCATCCCCAATCAGTAGTGTCTCATACAAAGACTCAAATGGTAGTCCAAAAGATATTTTATGGAATATCCAAAGACACTTGCTTTATCACCTTCATGTCTACCTATTGTATACGCTGCAAAAAAGCCCACAACTTTTAGAACCAAGAAAAAATTTAGAATGCTAGTAAGTAACTTAAGAGAAAACTATCAAAAGGAATGTGTCTCAAATGAGTTTTCACAATGACAATGAAACAAATTGTTTCCTCTCCTTGAGGGGATACATGGAGTTTTCCCTCTTTATCGGTACCAACATCAATAATGAATTTCAAAATTCCAAAGTCTACTACCTTGTTTATCATAATGTCATCCATCCATACATTGAATGTAATCTGGTTGGCTAGGAGAGAAATGTAATGGGTTTGTTCTAAGCTAATATGATTTCATTCTTTATTTGTTCAGCACGGCATAATGATTGAGCTAGAAAGGTTGAAGTGTAAGCTAAAGCATACTCTAGGCATGTTTGTTGTAGAGATGGAGGAAGCAATGAAAGCGAAAATCACGTCAGTTTTATCTGTCTACTTGCTTTAAAATTTCTAGTTGAGTTGAATGTAGGTTGAGTATCATATATGCAGTTGTGGGTACTAGCTAGTACACTAGAGGGTTGATTTTTAGAAGATCAATGCCAGTGACAGGCCAATGAACTATCTCTCCAAGTGATGGAAGACATGAGAAAAGTTGAGGAAGAAAAGAAAAGAGAAGATGTAGTGAAAATAATCACTCCATAAGAGAAAGAAAAGAGTGAAATGGTCATTAGGATAGCTAAAACAACTAGACAACTTGTTGAAAAGGGGACCCAAAGAAATAGGAGATGCAAAACTAAGAGCCAAAATAGAAGTAGAAGAGAGAAAGAAAGCACATGAAGAGCTTTCATCTACCCATCAAGGATACAGAAGATACTCAATAGAATCAATTCAAACTGCCATAGATTTCTTCTCTGATTCACTCAAGATAGGAGAGGGAGGTTATGGTGTTGTCTACATGTGCACTTTGCAACATACCACAGTGGCAGTCAAGATTCTTAAAAATGAAGCAACTCAAGGAATACAGTGATTTCAATGAGGTATTAAATATTCAAAGCACTACCTATGGTTAATGCCCTTAAAATATAAAACTCAATAACAAATATAAAGAATATTTTTAATACTTGGGTTGCTTATTTTGTTTTTAAATCTCTGGTTCCGTGTGTTTTTCTTTTCCTAAATTGTTCAGCTTGAAACTTTGAGCTGAGTTTGTCACCCTCACATGGTACTTTTGCTTGGAGCGTGCCCTAAGCATGGGTGTTTTGTATATGAATTGTTGGCATTATGATACATGTGTCGTCCTTGATGGCAAATCACTCAGATGACAGATCACAGTGCAGTAGGTCAATAGCAAAGAATTAATGATCAGACTACAAAGAATGAAGAAAGAGAGGTATACGCAGGTTGAACTTGACAAAGAAGCATATACACGCAGGTTAACAGACCAAAAGGAGCGTATAACGTATACACACACTTTCACAAGAGGGAAAGCGTGTACATGTTCGAAAACTAAGTTTTTGGCCCATGGTATTTGGTCCATGGTATTTTGATCCATGGTATTGGTCGAAGGTATATAGTCGGAGGTATTGACCCTAGGTATTTGGTCCAAGGTATTGGTCCTAAGTGGTTTTGGTCCATGGTATTGAGAAAGGCCTAAAACTATAAAAGGAGGAGAAGATCATTAGGCCAAGCGTGAAAATATTGAATATCTGATGAAGTGTGAGATCCAATATGCATGTTATGGGTTTGTGATGCTTTGCTTGATCTGAACTAAGGATGCACCTATGTGGATGATGATGGATGATGGATCGGGATCTTAAGGATTGGAATGTATTATCATTATGTGGTTTGATCATGGATAAACTAGATCTAAATATTGACACATGTTTTATTTTTCAAATGTTATGATCTGGGTATGACTAAGTTCTGAAATAGCTGTGAAGTTGTTAAGTTAGTATTTGCAGATCTGTACGCGGGTTTTCTTTGGTAAAAGCATGTATACACACTGGTTCGGTTGATCAAAGTAGCGTATACATTATGAAATATGATATCTGAATGTGTAGATGGTTCTAGTGGTTGTTGCAGAGTTCTAGGTTCTGCATTGTGTTCTGGTGACTGTGTGATTCAGTTGTCGGTGATTCAGATATTGATGATTGAGTATTTAATTATTGGTTAATGCAATGGTTGTATTGCAGTGGTGTTTGATTTATAAGCTTCAATTTTGTTGATGGGTCTAGTATGAAAATTGGATTAAATGTGGCCTTCAGTTTATGGTGTTGTGATTGAGGTGTATACAGTCTGAAAATTTATGAAACGTGGTCCCTGGAAGAAAAGAGAAGGTTGTAGCCTTCTGTAGGCTAGTTCCTATGTATTAGTAAACATATCGGCCAGTACAAGAGCTAGGGTGTTGTAGCTCCTTTCCAGTAGCAGCTGGAAAACGAGTGAAGGTTGTAGCCTTTAGTAGGCTGGTGCCTACGTAATAGTAAATATATTAGCTAGTACAAGAGCTAGGGGGTTCTAGCTCCCTTCCAAGAGAATCTAGAGAATGAGAGAAGGTTGTAGCTTTCTGCAGGTGGGGGCCTATGTACTGGTATGAGTTTATGCCAGTAGAATATTGTAAACAGGTTTTTCTTATATTAAAGGAAGACAGCAGCAAGTGGTTTTTGTCTCGCATTGGGTTTCCACCTTATATCTTGGTGTTAATGTGTGTGATGATCTGTTATGTTTTTACTGCACCTGGTTACTATTTATATGGTTAATGAAGTTCTGATGCACTAATTAAAGATCAACATATGATGAATTAACCGAATCATAAGTTTGCTGGATATACGCTAGGTGCATTAAACACAGTTGTGTGTACACGAGAGTTCCCTTAACTGAAGTAGCGTACATGAATCTAATTATGGAAATGAAAAATTATTGATTTTCTAATACTGATTCACACCCACTCCTCTCAGTATTATTTCCAATAAATGGTATCAGAGCAGGTCCTTTGGTAGAAGCTTGATCACTTGAAGGAGATCCGTAGAAAAATGGGAAAGAAGCTAAAGAAGAAAGTGTCTCAGAAGAAGAAGACATCTCAAAGGAACTATGACAGTGGGAGAATCAATTGGGGAACATGTGGAAGCAACTCTTCAGATTCATAATCACCTCAAAATGAAGATGAACAAGAAAAAAAACTATCAGGTATGAATTTGTTATCCTCTAGTGATACATTTAACCATCCATTTGAAGATTATGAAAGTGATAGCGAAACAACTAAATTTGCTCTTATGGGTGAGGAAGAAAGATATCAAATAGAGGAAGAATTTAAAAGGCTTATAGACAAAATTATAGATCAACAAGATCTATTGGACAAAAGGGAATGTGAATTCAAAGAAGAAGCTACCAACTTAAAAGCTCAACTAGAGGAAGGAAACAAAGTAAGGAAGCAATTCAAGGAAAAGGAAGATCAATGTCAAAAGCTGCAGGATGAAGTGACATCATTAAGAAATGAAGTAAATGAAAGGAGCACAACAATCAAGAAATTCAGAGATAGATCCAGTTACTATGAAAGTCTTGAAGCTAAGATCCTCTCGCTAAAAGAAGATCTTGAAAAATCAAATAAGAGGAATAAAGAACTACTCCAAGCTCTTGAAAAACAAGAAAATGAAGTTCTTGAATTAAGGCAACAGATGGAAGAAGGAAGAAAAGCTAAAGGAATCATGAAGAAGCAGTATCTTGAAAAGGAAGAGAAACATCAGGTTGAGGTAAATATTATAAAATATAAATTAGAAGAAAAGGATAAGCTCTTATGTTTTCAAGATAGCACTAAGATCTTGGATGATATTCTTAGTAGTCAAATGTCTCTGGCCATCAAAACTGGTCTTGGTTTTCATGAATCTGTTGAAGGTGAATCTAGTTCACAAAGTAAGACAGGGAACTCTAATGCAAAATTTGAAATGCTAACAAAGGAGATGAGAGGTCAATCCCATCAACAACCAAGGAAAGAAAATATTCAAAGAAAATCTTTCACTCCTAACTATGCAAGTCATAGTTGGTCATTTCCCCAAATGAATAATGTTGAATGCCTTATATGTCATAATCTTGGACATGTTGCAGCGAGATGCAGAAGGAGAATGGTTCAAGACCATCACACAGAAAGATCATCATCTTCCAAGTACTTTAAGGGATATTTCTTCAATATGTTTGGTCACAAAGCCATTAACTGCTATAGAAGAAATATGAAACATGTAAGATGTTATGCATGTAACAAGTTTGGACATATAGCAAAGGAATGCAGGAGAAGATTTTGGGCATCATGCCAAAAGGAGAAAACATAATCACACTCAAAGATATGGAAGAAAAAGGAAGTACAGTCAAAAATATGTGGCATAGAAGAGTATATAGACATGACAGACTTAGAAGGAGCTAAAAGTGTGAAACTTCAGTGTTCTAAATCTCATACACAAGTTTCATGAAGATAAGTCACGTATATGCGTAAGTTCAAAGCTACACAGTCGCGTATATGTTGGTTTGAGGAAAAGCGGTGGGACAAACTTATGAAAAAGGGTCTGATATGGTTCAGTCAATTATTTGCTCTATTTGATGATGGTTACAATCTATTGGTGATGTGTGGAAAAGTGTTGGTACTCATAAGATGTTATTTAGAAGTGATTTTGATCCTCACAAGTTAACTTGATGTATATCTAATTGATGATGATGCCTTGATACTTCTTGTTGATATATGCATGATTAGATCTGACAATGAACAGATTGAATAAGTTCAAGGGGAACATATGCTTCATATAATGCATTGTTGGCATTATGGTTAAAAATTCTTTGATGATGATGCTTATGTGGTTGAATGATACATCTTGCTATCTCAGATGATACTTGGGATCACATTGTTGGTATTCAGATCAGATTCATGGATTCACTTAAGTGGCATATTATTGTTGATTGGCCAAGAGAATGGTATTGTAGGTTATAGGTTTGGATGTTGTGGACAGATGCTTATGGTGCAGATCATATATGGTGTATGATATTTGATGATGACTGTCATGGTCTTGTTTAGATTGCTGGTCTTTGTTATAAGAGTCATGTATATAATTTGATGTGAAGGTCATGCAAAGACCTAAATTGTAACCCCACTATGCATGAGAAGGATGATGTAATATTTTCTATGTCAGCCATGTATAAACATTTGGTATATCCCCACTTGGTTGGGTGGATGAGTCAAAATTGGTGTATCCCCACCTAGTTGGGAGATTGATATATGTATGATTCATTGGTGATAGGAAGGTCATACTCACCTAGTTGAGTTGTAGAGTCATGTTATTCTTTTGAAAAATATTTTTTGCAGACTCTGTATATGCTCAGGGGGAGCATGCATGGATTGGTATATCTTAGCATGTACAAAGGGGCTACTCAATCAAAGATTTCAACATGTACTCGGGGGGAGTATGGACAACATAATGTATATCAAAGGGAGAGAATATCTTTGTCCACCATTTGCTCTTTATGTCAAAGGGGGAGAGTGACTTGGTGTGGTTGTTGCCATCAATTCCAAAGGGGGAGATTGTTGGCATTATGATACAGGTATTGTCCTTGTGGAAACTCACTCAAATGACAGATCACAATGCAGCAGGTCAATAGCAAAGAATTAATGATCAAACTATGAAGAATGAAGAAAGAGAGGTATATGCAGGTTCACCTTGACAGAGAAGCGTATACACGCAGGTTAACAAACCAAAAGGAGCGTATAACGTACACACACACTTTCACAAGAGGGAAAGTGCGCACATGTTGGAAAACTAAATTTTTGGTCCATGGTATTTTGATCCATGGTATTGGTCCAAGGTATCTATTCCGAGGTATTGACCCTAGGTATTTGGTCCAAGGTATTGGTCCTAAGTGGTTTTGGTCCATGGTATTGAGAAAGGCCTAAAACTATAAAAGGAGAAGAAGATCATTAGGCCAAGCATGCAAGTATTGAATATTTGATGAAGTGTGAGATCCAGTATGCAAGTTATGGGTTTGTGATGCTTTGCTTGATCTGAACTAAGGATGCACCTATGTGGATGATGATGGATGATGGGTTAGGATCTTAAGGCTTGGAATGTATTATCATTATGTGGTTTGATCATGGATAAACTAGATATGAATATTGACACATGTTTTATTCTGCAAATGTCATGATCTGGGTATGACTGAGTTCTAAAATAGCTATGAATTTGTTAAGTTAGTATTTGCAGATCTGTACGTGGGTTTGATTTGGTAAAAGCGCATATACATGTTGGTTCGGTTCATCAGAGTAGCGTATACATTATGAAATATGATATCTGAATTTGCAAATGGTTATAGTGGTTGTTGCAGAGTTTTAGGCTCTCCTCTATGTTCTGGTGACTGTGTGATTCAGTTGTGGATGATTCAGAGATTGTTGATTGAGTATTTAATGATTGGTTAATGCAATGGTTGTATTGCAGTGCTGTTTGATTTATGAGCTTAAATGTTGTTGATGGGTCCAGTATGAAAATTGAATGAAACGTGGCCTTCAGTTTATGGTGTTGTGATCCAGGTGTATCCAGTCTGAAAATTTATGAAATGTGGTCCTTGGAAGAAAAGAGAAGGTCATAGCCTTCTGTAGGCCAGTGCCTACATACTGGTAAACATATCGGCCATTATAAGAGCCAGGGGGTTGTAGCTCCCTTCTAGTAGCAGCTGGAAAATGAGTGACGTACTGGTAAACATATCAGCTAATACAAGAGCCAGGGGGTTGTACCTCCCTTCTAGTAGCAACTGGAAAACAAGTAAAGGTTGTAGCCTTCAGTAGGTCGGCACCTACATACTAGTAAATATATCGGCTAGTACAAGATCTAGGGGGTTCTAGCTCTTTTCTACTAGAAGCTGGAGAACGATAGAATGTTGTAGCCTTCTACAGGTGGGTTCCTGAGTATTGGTATCTGCGCCATTACAAGGCCGTAAACAGGTGTATCTTATATTAAAGGAAGACAACAGTAGGTGGTTTTTGTCCCGCATTGGGTTTCAACCTTATATCTTGGTGTTCATGTGTGTGATGATCTGTTATGTTTTTACTGCACCTAGTTACTATTTATATCGTTAATGAAGTTCTGATGCACTAATTAAAGATCAACATATGATGAATTAACTGAATCATAAGTTTGTTGGATATATGCTAGTTTCATTAAATACAGTTGCGTGTACAGTTGCATGTACTGGAAATGAAAAATTATTGATTTGCTAATACTGATTCACCCCCCCTCTCAGTATTATTTCCAACATGAATATATGGCAAATGGTATTCTAGAAGACTGTCTCCTCTACAAGGGAAATAGTGATCAACTTCCATGGTTTTAACGCCTCAGAATCATTTGAGAAGTGACATATGAATTGCTTTTTCTTCATTGTCCAAAGCGAGAGCCAATTGTTCACTGTGACTTGAATCCTGTGAATATCTTACTGGATCACAACTTCGTTATCAACATCGGTGATGTAGGTCTTGCCAGGCTTATGCTTGCAATTACCAAAACCATGCTAACCCAATAGAGTAGCACAGTCCTTGCAGGCACATTTTGTTATATTGATCTTGAGTACCAAAGGACTCGTATCCTTGGCCCCAAGTCTCTTTTATATTCTATGGGAATAATCATTCTGCAATTGCTGACAGGAACACCACCCATGGCTGTAATAGATGCAGTTGAAGTAGCCATCGAGGATGGTTCATTTCAGGAGATCTTAGACAAAAATGATAGAGATTGGCCTCTTTGTGAGGCTCTAGAATCAATGCTATTAGGGTTGAAATGTGCACAGCTTCAGTGTGGGGATAGGTCAAACTTGAGAGATTCAAAGCCCTTGATGTTGCTGAAACCAGACATGTCAGAGAGGAAATTGATGTTATGCTCCCACATCACTTTTTTTCCTATACTCTAGATTAGTTTTTCTCACCTAGGTTTCTTGGTTTTCTTTTTAAATCTTGGTTTCAAATATGCCATCCTTACCAGAAAATATTTCCCCTCAAGTACACCATCAACCAAGATTTTCAAAATGTGAACTGAAAATGTGAGTCTAGACCAATGACAAGCAGGAACCTTGCAGACATCTAATACATGCACCTTTGACAGTAGGACATATGTACAACTAAATAGATGTAACCCAGCCCTAAGAAGTTGAGCCCAGTTTTATCTTAACTTTGCATTAGAAAACATATCACAAAAAAGCAGCAACTGAATATCATAAATAACATTACACCTAGATAGAATGATGGTGGCTGTTCCATTGACTAAAACTTTTTGCAATAAATGAAAGTTAAAATCATATTTTTGTGGATGTATTTGGGCAACACTAATATACGATTGACAAATAAGAGTGTCCTTCCTTGACTAATGAAGTGAGTTCTTAATAGATCCTTGACTTACTAATTAAGAATCAAGAACATGTTACCTATGTAATGAGGGGACTGATTTGGACTAAGCACTAATGGCCCACAAATCATGAACCTTAATTTATTCCATAATGACTAATCACTTAACTAAAAAGGTATTTTCTATTGAAATTTCAGCGAACAGTCCTGAATTTTAATGTGTTGAAATATCAACACGTTGTCCTAAATTTCAGCAAAGTGGCATTTCAAGGAACTGTCTTGAATTTCAACAAACTGAATCATTAAAATTTGATGCCTATATTTCTAGAGATTATCCAAATTTTCAGTAGACTTGCATTTCATCAAATTGTTGATAAATATTGGAAAATTATACTAGAAATTTCCCCTAAAGGTGCAAATATACACCGAAGAAACAGAACATGCCTATGATGTTACTGCAAAAATGTTGTAGCAAAGGAAAGATAACAATCTAATGGGTGGGGGATGGATGGGAAGAAATGTGTTCAAGCTTGTAAAAATCTCACACTTGTGCTGATACCTATCTGACAGATGTTGCTCAAACCACTATTCCTGGCTAAATCTTTTTTTCCAATCATATCGCTATGTCAAAATATTATATACATATTATATCCAAGCTATAACATGAAGGGTAATGAGGAGAAATAATAGTTGTTAGATACCTAATTAGTCTATAGGGCTTTGGATACATGGTGATTGGGTGGGCTATTAAGGAACTCCTAGATGCTAAGTTACAAACTCCTTATTCAGGGTTGAATTTAGAGGCAGTTAAATTAACATTATTTACTTTTCCTTCTAGCTGAGAAAATTTTACTATTTTGATAATAGGAAATGGTAAACTAGATAAATATAAGTGCAAATAAAATCACCTCTTCATAAAGTCCCTTCACATCTCCTTTGGCATATTTTCTAATGACTTCAGTTGCATTTGCCAATAGCTGGATGAGACTAATTTAAATTTAGCTCAACTTTAAACTTTCTAAGCTAGGTGAAACTGACTATAGATAGGGATCATGTGACAAAAATTCAGATCTAGAGAATAATCCCAATGTCACAAAGTACAATATAATGTGTATTTTAGTGTTTTGGAGCTTGACTATAAAGATTTTCAAACAATAAGCATTTAAAAATTGGACAAATAAAGCTTAGATAGAAAATGAAATTACATCAATCAAAACTTCATTTCAAAAGGCTTAATGTCTAGACAATTTCACTTCTTCACATTAGTTAGGTAAAGAAAAATCTTATTCTTAAGTTGCTTTTCCACAGCCATATGTCATTTGAAGACATTAGTGAAATATCTATTTCAACTTATCTATGAGCAGTGTAAAATAGAAAAAATCTTCACATTACCTATGGGCCAATTGTCCAAAATCATCTTCAGCCTAATCTTCCTCAAAAGGGCACTCGAATATGGTGTTTGAGAGCTGGAAATCACAAGTTTTTGTGGTAAAGGTGACCCTCAGGCTATAGCATCATGTTTTGCAAGTATGCTTTGTTATTCATCATTTAATAAAATACCTTATCGAAGAAGCTCATCATTTGTATGGTCATAATCAATAATATATTGTCAATAAATCAAATGAAAATTTCCTAGAAACAAACTTAAAGAACTCAAAAAACTTCATACAGTGTCTCAAGTCCCATATGTTTCCAAGTCTGCCTCTTAATAACATTTCCATGTACTACAGTAATTTTAATAACTAAATGAAAAATATATAATACTCATTTCATGGACTTGAATGGAAAGAGCATAAAACAAAAAAATAACTCATTCAGAATAACATTAGATTTTGCAAGAAGTTGAGATTGATATCAAACAAATATTTCAATGGGTGTGCCATCAAAAATAGTACTCATGACATGAAAATGTACCTAAATCTACTTTATGATACAAAGGTCATTTTCATTCCAGATTATAACTCTATATGGAGTTGACATTAATAACAGAAGAAAATAATATTATTAAAAAGTAATAACTAACGGTAGAATACGCTCATATAGTTTGAAAATTTTCAATTCAATGTTGATGGTGCACAAATATTAAAAGTAAATAAACTCAAATCTTAACTGATAGTGCACTGTGTGATATAAATTTTGAATCGAGCCAACGTATAATCGCTCCACCTAACCCGAGACCCACCAGTGCTCAAAAACAGAGATGTACTAACACCAATGCAGGTGCATTTGAGCAAACTCAATGGTTGACACTATGAAGCTAAAGTTCGGAATAGGTTGGACAAAATCTATTGAGTATTCGCTGAGATTGAAAAATCCCTTTCAAGCTCTTCAAATAATAAATCAAATCACATCTTCCAATCTATAATTTAGGTGGACAACTTGGGGTTGTGAAAGGAACAACAACCGAGACACCATGGCTATTGCTTGCCACAAATGATCAAGTCGTTAGCCTCTCAAAGAACATGGTGCATTATTTCAAACATTTTCGGATGGGCCCTAGAAGCATTCTCTATTGTTCTTGGAATTGAATTGAATTTTAATATGGCGTAAGAAAATACCCATATGGGTGACTTCAGTATCGACATCACCAAGCACATGATCAAAGCCTAATCCACTTTAAAAAATAAACCTAAGGCTTACTGTTTAATGTGAGATTCTGAATACTAGCTTTCCTTAGAGTCTGGAATAGATATCACTACATTTGGAATGAAAAATACAGTAGGATATGAGATCTTGGTTGTATCAACTGAATTTCACATAGACTGATATGTCAGAGCACTGCAACAAATTAAATACAACAAGGAATACTAAGTTTCTTAGAGCGACTCATGAGAAAATTTAAGAGAGTGTCAAAATTTTCACAACTTTGGTTTACTTGACTTTGCTCCTAACTAACAACATTAACATAATGCTATGAAATGTAGACCTAATTGTAGAGGATCTTGTTTGCACAAACAAAAGAAAGGTGCATTCTACAACCTGAGTGAGGGTGGTTATACGTCAACTCTTTGAACTTGAGGAATAATTCATTTAATTTTGATGGTACATTGGTCACTATTGAATATGCACACAAACCTAGACACATCTAAACCCATATTAAATTAGCACCATGTGAATCTTGATGCTACATCTCTTAAGTTCATAAAAACCAATGGATCTTGAGCTCATACGAACAAATAAGTAATATATAAAATATTGTAACTCAAGTATGCAACCTAAATATGCATAACAGATCCACGATTAGATGACTCTCGGCTAGATTAGTTCCATATCCTACTTCAAAATTTATATTCCTAAAATCAAACTGTAAATCCTTCACAAAGTTTTTAT
>Ga0181464_1000299_pt1 | contig 11945 bp, 11 predicted proteins | sample InSIn2gowninarea_FD_119074 | JGI IMG/M metagenome (GOLD analysis project Ga0181464, IMG submission 119074) | Clean room microbial communities from NASA Spacecraft Assembly Facility at Jet Propulsion Laboratory, Pasadena, California, USA -... ...
ATATATATTTGTTATTTTTTTTAAGCTGAATGAAAAAGAAATAAATTTACTCGGTTGTAGGTGTGGGGACTGTTATAGCTCAATTATGCAACATTTAGATTTCAAAATAATTTCTAAAACAAGCTCCATTGACTAATCAATTTCATGGGAAAGGATGAGGAATATGGGGGAAAGGATGAGGAATATGGAGGAGAAGTTTTATTTTTATTAAAATTATTGGGCTTGAGGCCCAATCTCCATGTCCCTGGACTATGCCATATATACTATTGCTATCCAAGTTTATAAAAAGAAAATATATTATGTGGCTAGACCATGGTCAATATATATTTTCCCACTTCCTACCACATCAAGGACCAAGAACCTTCCAAGATGCTTGACATCACCAAGAACACGTTCACAATATTGAACACACAATGTAAAAAGTGATCCATATATGCCATGCATCAACCTCTTGTATTTTAAATGTGGGATATATATTTCCCTTTATAAAAGGAAACAAGTTTTAACATATAGAAGGTCGATGATAGAGGAAGAAAAGGCCCCACTTTGCAGACCCCAAGATCAAATAACACTGAGGCTCTCATGCAAAGGCTTGCATTTTCCAAATGCCTTCACCATCGTCAGGTTAAAATGGTGATGGGTGTGGTATAAAGGCCACATAATGCATTTTACTGTGATGGATGTGGGACATGGCATTCAAATTCAAGATTTAAGATGACTAGACACATCTAACCATCATTGAAAGAACACAACAATGATTGTTATATTTTCCAATAGAGTGCAAGCGATGAAGAAAAACTATGGTTTTGAGTGAAAATATTCTTAGTTGTGATTAAAATTGAATGGAAAAGTGTATGAGAATTGATATAACGCTTCTCACTTCAAGCTTGCATGAAAATTTAAGGTATCTAGCATAACAATTTTCTAGAAGGTTAAGCGCAAAGGCTAGACCACATACAATGAGGTTGTTGATAAACTTATAACTACATATGTAGACCTAAACAACACATTTTTTTTACAATATCAATGATAATATAAGGTAAAGACTGACCTTCAAAACCACTTGAAAAGGATCGCAAACATTATATAACAGTCAAACATGCCAAAATACGACAGTTAATCCTATAAGAAAAAGGGGCCAAAGAACTTCAAGAAAGCTCATGGAATGAGCTTGAGTGTTTGCAAAAATCATGAAAAATACCAAGGAGGTCTCTGAAATTTGAGTGCAAGGAAAATTTTTGGAGGGTGTTGTAGCAACTACAACATGTTACTATTTTGGTTATATGCATGGTTCTTTGATGTGCTCTAGTGAAGGATTTTGTTCATGATTTGATAAGTATTTGAATGGTTGATGAATGCATGGGATAACAAATTTTGTTGTATCTAGCTTGAGAGGGCATAAAGCCCTCTTAGTGATTCTCAGATGCAGTTCAAAAGTTTAAGATTAGATATGCATTCATGACCTATAACTTATATGTTTATCATATGTTTGACAAAATGTATATCATGTACTATGCATGTTATGGTCAAGATATTGTTCAAATTTTGAATGGTTAACCTAGTTATCACCTTATTTATGTTTTTGGAAACTTATAAGCCATTTTGGGCAATGGTCTAGAGGCTTTCCGAAAAAGTGTCATAGATGTCGCAACTTCATGCACAAAAAAAAGGATTTATGGTCATAACTATTGGGGTATAGGCTTGTGGGTGTGGTTGGCGCCTCATAACCACATGGAAGAGGTGTTAAGGGTGTGATTATGAATTTAGGTCAGTGAAAACAAGTTCTAACTTAGGGATTGATCACCTGGGGTGGTTCTCAGGCCCCTGAGCGATCTTTAGTCCTTGAGAGATGGCATTAAGCTTTCAATTTGTGGGCCCCACTTCCATCAATGGAGCTTGGAGGTCAAGTCATGTCATAGTATCACTTAGCTCATGTTTACCCTAGAGAGCTTGTGAAAGTGGGTAAATGTGGAAGGAGGCATTATAGATTGGTATCAAGGCTTCTAGGTTCAAACACTTAGACTGGATGAGCTAAATGTGTATTGTTATACATGCATTGTGATGGTTATGGTTATCATGCAGTTGGTTGTTATTGCTATATTATGTTTGATGTTTATGTGTTGATGTGTTGATGTCACGATGTATGTATATGTATCATGCTAATATGGACTGATTTGTGCAAATGTGATAGCCTCCTCTAAACTTCACTAAGGTATGATTGTTTTTACCTTAAGTCACAATTATTGTTACCTAAGTCACAATTGTTGTTAGTTTTAGCCATAGTTATTGTTCCTTTACTCAAATTTGAACGAGAATGTTGCCATTGTATATTAGAAAAAAAAATTTGATATAATGATCTCTTGACCTCTATCTAAAAAATGATCATAATTAATTAAAGAGCCTACTTTCCCTCTTATCATTTCCTTTATTATCGGTTGAGGGAACTGTACTATGTTATTATTGTTTTCAATTACTCAAATGATTATTAATCATTTCATCTTAAAGTGCCTTTTTAAGAAATTTATATCAATCCTGATGATCATTTGTGCCATAACTTTCCATGGAGACCCATTTCCATCAGGTTTTTACATTAAACATTCAAAATAACCACATAGGCATTAATGATTATATAGAAGTTTTGTATTTTTCCCTAAAACGCTCCATCTGATTTCACATTAAAATAGCTCTGACAGAGGGACTATGGTGAAATATGTGCTCAAAAACCCAACCCAAAAAGTAAAATAACATGCTTAAGTAAATAAACTCCCATACCATCCATCTTCCACAAAAATTATCATATATATATGTATATTAAATATTTAACAGGAAGCTGAAATATAAGTAAACCCGTTGGGATACTAAACAAGCCTACTTGTCGCAGGGCTATGCCAAGTAAAAAAGAGACATTAAATAATGAGCACAATAATCCTTACCTTGGGAAAGGTCTTCAATGCATTCAATCATCATTACTCCCATAATTCAAAGCTAAGGAAAATGAACCCCATACTTAGCCATTTAGGGAATGGCTCAAAATTTCCTACGTAACTAATGCTTGGTGTTATATTTCAAATAGATTGGAACATCATGGAATGTGGGACCCTTATAATTTGTTACACTTTGCTTATATAATTATAATTTATTATATTTTTTTTTGTAATAAAAGGGAAAATATCATACTAACATTGATGGGTTATAACGTTTGAACGTCATTCCTATGATTTCCACATTCATTTATATGCAAGCACTCTTCAATAATTATTGTCATTATTTTTATACACGGGTATTAAAGTGGATTAATCATTAAATCAAATCTTGCATATTTCAAAAAGTGATCTCTTGTTTCAATGCGGAGCTTTTGGGGCGGCCTAATTTCTGTCTCATATGGAAAATCATACAGCACTACAATCATTATCCCTACATTATTATTTGAAATAGTTGATTTATTGATTTAGTCAAGGACAATTGTTAGATTCATTGTAGGGCGTGAGGGTATAATGTGTAAATCTTTTTTATCACCTTTCCTACATGTTGTTCCATTATTCATGAGCTATTATCGTAACTCTGATTATGAATGCCATAAAATAGGAACACCAACTATAGTATTTCAACAATTTTTTATGTTCATATTGAGGAATTGTCACTCTCTGGTGCGAACCTAAAATACAAACATGAAGGGAAATTGTAGCTAAGCATTACAGAGAGACAATTCTTCAATATGAATATCATAAATATCTTAAACGGTTTCTATTCATAATTTGACAATGTGGAGATAGAAATTGCTGAAAAATTGAATGTTACTCAAAAAAAGGTTCAAAAGTTGCAAGAACACATCCATAGATTGATCTAGGAGAAAAAATAAATCTATTCCATGATTCCAAATGTCATGGCTTTCAAGGCTCCATACTATAATTATGCCCTATTTGTAATGGAGTGGTACTTGATGGTCAAAATCCAAGCGGTACAACATGGTTTCTCTTATGAGTTTGTTGATTTTTTGGATTTTATAACAATTTTCCATAAGAAGAATGAGCACATAGAATATATTTTATGTGAACTTTACATGCATAATTTCATGTTAACGAAGCAAAGGGATGAGAATCTTGTGCCATTTTTTTAATACATTTAGCTTCAATCTTTTATATCCTTCACTGAGAACCAGGTAAAATGGTGAAAGGCCTGCATTACCTTTGAACAAAATGTGACAAAATATGAGCTATGGGTAGGGGGAGCTGGAGAATGCATTCACTACATTTTATGAGCATAAGAGCTTTGTTAAAAAGTTGAATGTTCTCGTTACACTCAAGGATATTCATCTAAGGGTATTGATATTTGAGCTTGAGTATTGAAAGGACATCAAAGAAGATGCAGTAAAAGGGGATAAAATGAGATGGATCAAATCTTCACAACAAGTTAAAAATAGTGAACCATTTCGCCTCCATAACTTTTAGCAAGTTATTTTTAGAGTCCACTCCTATATTGCAATTTTCACGTTGTAGGTATTGGTGCCCCATGATTTGGTTTCCACTATCATGTTATTGATCCTATAATTATTTTTCTCAACAAAGTCATTATTTGTCTTTCAAAGAAATCAAGCATCCAGCTGGATTCAGGTATAGAGGGGAGGAAACTTATGAAGATTACTCCCTAACTGCCTTGCATGCTAATTATTTATTTTCTCTCTAGAAGATACTTGCTTGAGGATATGCAATCAAGTTATTTGGGGATGATGTTGGGCCTTGTAATTGTTATATTTTTCTTATTTAATTCCTTGGTTTTTATATCAAATTATTATCCTTTTTTATTAATAATTATATTATTTTCTTCATATGGTCTAGACCTTAGTAAATCTATTTATTTATACAATTATGATTCAATAAGAGGGAAAAGGTTGTTTCATTTATGAATTGATTTAATGATAGGTTGGATAATATTTTGTTACAACAAGGATTATGAAGTTGAATGCAAGGAAAATTCATCCAAGGTGATCCTCAGTTAATTCAAGTGAGTTGTTCCCAAATATGAAGTTAGTTACAGCAGCAAAACTTTTGGTTTTCTTATCAAAGCTAGAAGATTCATCTTAACTTAGGAATAACATCCTAAGAACCTCTAATTCTCAAGACATTCCTTATCTAGTCGATCTTCTATTGTAACTTCTTTTTTGTATTATAAAAGCATAGGAAGACGCCTCTCGTGGGGATGATGATAAATTATAATTTTGAAGATAGAACAGTGAACTAAGACTTGATTGTATTTAATTTTTGAAGATTGTAGTTAAAATATTTATTAATTAATTTTGTTTGTTTGTCTTGATCTAAGTCTCTTTTAAAGGTGTTTTGACTCTTGGTGGTTTGGGCCCACTTCCTAGATGAAGTGTTTCCTTATATGTGTATAGTAAATTAGTTTAATTATGCATTCTTTCCTTTTTAAATGGTTAATGTTATTTTATCTAGGAAGTGAATAGTTATTGAAAATCTTATTTATATTTTAGAAAATAATAGGATTTAATGGATTGTTCTTAATCAATGTTTCCTGAATAGGTGGTTCTTTTTCCTTTTGTTTTTTGTTGTTGTTCCTTTAGTTTTCTATTGTTGTTCCTTTGGTTTTTAATTGTTTTTTATTAAGATATTACTATTATTTAATTTTATTTCGAGAACACTTAAACAATTTTAAGTCTTGAATTAATATTTCATTTGTTGTTCCTTGATTTAGAGTAATACAAACAACTAGGTGCGCACTTGAATTCTAGTTTTGTAAGCAAGGTTTGATTTCATGTAGATATAGAGGTTGTTTTCAAATTAGTTGTTGTGCCTGTTTCTATCTAGGATTAGTCTCCTTTGCACAAGAAAGAATTTATTTTAGTTTACTTCATATAGCACCAGCATTAATTTTTGTCAATCCCTTGCATAGACTTTATCAACTACTTTGGAATAAAATATGAATCCTCGAGTTCATAAGTTAATGTTAGATGAATAGTTGTTCATTTTAAACAATTTATAACCCCAACACCATATTTTTTTTTCTCCAAGTTGCTCCAAAATAGCACCAAGGGAAATTCCTATAGAATCAATATGTACATGAAACTCCTTATTCTAGTCATGGTAAACTAGAGTCAACATACTATCTATTTGTTCCTTTAATGTCTCGAATGCAGCATTACACTGAGAATTGCATACAAAGGAATCAGACTTTTTCAGAGCTTTCTCTAGTGGGGAAGTAATAGAAGCATAGTTTTTTATGAACCTACGGTAATAACTTATGTGTCTACGATTAGATCTAATCTATTCAATATTTATTGGGGGTGGCATGTTGATGATGATAGTAAATTTAGTTAGATCAACTAATACACTAGCTTTATAATAAATATTCCCTAACAAGTTTCCAAATGGTACGCAAAAAAATACACTTCTTCATATTCAAAGAAATTTGTAACTACCTGCATTAGTCAAACATCACTCTGAGCAATCTTGAATGCTTTCAAGATACTATAAACAATCCAATGATACATATAAACTTCCATGAACTTGTGTATATTTTCTCATAAAGTTACGATAAAAATTCTAGAAAACATTGTAGGAGCATTCTTAAGTCCAATTAGCATCACATGATATGCATAGGAACCCCATTATGTGGTAAAAGTAATACTTTTCTTATCTTCTTCCATAATCTATACTTGATGATAATGAGAGAGCCCTTTTGTGATAAGCTTCTTACCCTGCAACATGTCTAAGGCATCATCACTAAAGGGAGTAGGGAAAGAGTCATGTACACATGCATTGTTTAAACTACGATAATCGAAACAAACTCTAATTTCCTTAAAATCCCTCTTATCCTAGATGGTTATGTGACTTATCCACTCAGCTTCATCTATAGGGAAGACAAGTCATGCTTCTAGCATCTTGTTGATCTCCCTCCTAATTTTCTCATTAACCCTAGTTTTCAATCAATGTGGATGATTATTTACCATACAAACATCTGCCTTTAGAATTACTTTCATTTCCCCTAGATCTCATTTGATACCCTTTAGCTCTAAAAATGACACGGGAAATAATTCCTCATACTCCTTAGGTAGATCTAATATTTCCTTGGTTGTCTACTCATAGTAATAGTCTCCTATAAATGCCAACTTAGGTTTCTCATCAGAAGCCAAGAAGGAGTATCTTAAGGGATCTTATACTTAGTACTTCATTTTCCTTAATAATCCTTAAAATAAGGATGCCTCAGTCCCTCTAAATCATCCTCATTTTATTCCTTATCAACTTTTTTGCAAGCAACATCCATCTAGAATCTCCAATTAGGTATAGTCCCAGAACCTATGTTATCAAAGAATTTTTCATGAGGCTTCCTAGTAGGAAAAATAACTTGATTAATTGCTTTCAAGGATTCTACATTCCGAGAGTCTTCATCTAAGAAATTGAAATCAGCATAAAACTGAGAAGTCATCTCATTCTAGCTAGAAGTTTGTCTCCTCATTTCTTCCTTCAAGTACCAATCCTTGGGAACAGATCCTAAAGTATGAACCAAGTGACTTACCCATAGTTTATTAGGTACCTTGTTCTTCTTCCATGTTTCAACACAAGCCTAAACATGCCTTTTAAGATTGGTGTGACCCTAATACAAAGAATCAACATGGACTCCCTTTTCTGGCTCAGTGAATCTACATAGAAGAGCAGTTTTTTCCCATTTCCCAAGATGTAAGATTGTTGTGATAAGTAGCCCACTATTAGGTAGGAGTTTCTTGTAACATAACATCCATGAAGGGAAATTGGTGTTCCTTCAAAAGATTGATCTCAATATCTTATACAAAAGAATCTACACGAACATGATTTTTACGGCTAAGATAATGTCTTACCTTTGTTCCAATCCATTGAGAAAATCAAGCAGTTGCACGTATTCAGGAATATAACTTGTGATCTCCTTGCCAGCATTCTTCAAGTGTAACATCAAAACGTGCTTCTATGTTTTGAATACTTCACCAACTAATAACTCCATCTATTGTAGGGTTGATATAATCTTCCATTTTTCTAGTGGTCAACTAATATAATTGGTGAAGAACATTGGTGTCTTTTGTGTCATCAATAGGCTGCGTGTATTTAGGACCCTGATAAGAATTAAAATCTTGAATGACTTTGACTCCATTAACTTCAAAATTCATAGTTTCTCTCTTCAAATCACTTGTGGCATAGTTTTAAAAAATCCCAATCAAATTGTAATAGGGTCATATATAGATCTTTATCTCCAATGATATCAATAACTTAAAAATGTGCATAAGTTTTTACACCAACAACATCCACTTCTACATCTTCTAAGCACATAATAAGAAATATTAAGCACTACTTGGCCATCCACACATGAATTTGAGAGGTAAATAATCTAGGATTTCTTAATGCCTCCCATGTCTTCTCAAATAAAATATTAATTCCAAAACCTAGATATAGCATAGTGTTCTTAATTTGATACCCTACAATTTGAGAATTGTTCTCAAAATCTCTCCCATTTCTCCTTTTGTTGCACTTGACCCTTTGACTGTGAATCTCTGGTAAATTAGTGGAGATAGGTTACTGTGATAACTCCTCATCTCTCATAAACCCTTTCAACTTCATTTGTAATTGATGTGATATTTATTCATCATTCAGGATATCAAGAAATAAATGAAACAACATTGCGATAGGTTTGGCATATTCTAAAGAAAACCAAGGAATAATTGGTGATATTTTGTCAAATAATAATGGTTGTCTATTTTCTGAGCCCGCAATTCTAGGAAAATGAGAGGAAGAAGTTATCTCCCTAAAAATTTCTATAGTGTCCTTATAGTAACTCCTCTTTTGAATGGGATCATATTTATCTTGTGAATCCTTCATATTTTCTTATGATAGGCTGCTAAGAAGAATCCTTGTCAGAACTAGTTCCAGTGCCCCCCGCAAGTATAATATTAATATTTGGTTACTATGTTGATACTAGATTTGTGGATCATAACTAATCATATTAGCTCCTATTTATATATTATGTTCCTCCCATCAAGCTATTATTTCACAAAAATCTTTTTTTGCATGGGTGTTAACACAACAATATGAACACCATAGTCATTTTGGTAGCAGACAGTCCTTGGCTACATGTCCCTGCTCATCAAAGTTATAACATCTATCTATGGTCTGGATTTAAGAAGGAATGAAAGGAAATTTATATTTAAACAACAACAGAAAGATACATTGAAATGAAATTTCAATCGATAAATAAAAAATGTTGAAAATTGTTTACATGTAGAATGAAAAAAAACTAGCTTGAGTAATGGTAGCTTATGTCTAAGAAGTGATATGATGGCTACATGCCTTCTAAACTATGTGGCAATGTGGCTCAGAGGAATTTTTATCATGAATAAAAAATGAGAAACCCTAAATATCCAAAATCCTAACCCTAGGAGATGAAGCACTAAATGGTATGTGCCCCGATGGGGTTAGTTAGAATGGTAACTTTATAGGGTTATAGCTTTGGCATGTGAATTTTTTTTAGCATGCACAATAGCCCATTAGAAAGTTTTATTTTTGGGCAAAAAATTTTGACTACAAACATTAGGTAAATACTCATGTTTTCATGTGTTGAAAAGTGTAACTAGGTTCAATCTTCATAATGACATGTGTAATTATGATTTGATGTAATTAATGAAAAGAAGAAAAATAAAACTATTGTAATGCTTGTCTTATGGGTTTCATGAGCAAGGAATTTTATTTTAGTGATGGCTCCCATTGTGAGCCTTTAGGATTTTTCATCTAGTCATAAAAGTCAATTTGAGTCTACGTCATCTATAAAGGAGCCTTCTTGGGCATGTTACACTTTTGTATGAGTCATTAAATGTATAGGAAGTCCCTCCAAGACCATGTAAAGTCTCCTCCTCAAGTTGGATTTAAGAAATAAATAATAATATCTCCTCAAAGGACACGCCATCTCATCCTCCTATCAAGTTGGCTAATTGGAATGAGAAACAATTATATATATATATGGCATATTAGCATTATTTCTAGATCATACTTTCGGTGAAGGAGGTTTGAAGTAAATAAGTGTGAAGGTCATCATATAAAAGCCCTATAACCAATGAGGAGAAAGGAAGGATCAGTGAGGTCTTTATCTTTGTTATTGGGTTTATTTTAAAGTGATCTCCCTTCACACATGCGAAGTAAAAGGATGTTCTTTCTAGTGCAGAAAGGGCCTAAGTTATTATAGACATATTGGAAGGGTAAGTCAATAAGGAAAAATGGGTATACTACTATTCAAGCTACCAAATAAAAGATATCCTACTAAAGTGAAGGAAAAAAAGGCATAAAACAAGATGTTATGCATGAGTTTGAGTTTCTAATTTTTGGAAGACCGAAATAAGTGAAAGTATAAAGAAATTCAAAGTCAATGAGAAGCCAAGAAGGAAGAAGGAGTAGTAAGTTGACTATCATTGACTAAAGTGGTATTTGTGTCTTGGTCTTGGAGTGGCAAATAAGTCAAGGGTCTTGGTCTTGGTATTCATCAATTGGAATCTCTATAAGAAGAAGAAGTTTGGGTTTTCCTCTCAAAGTGTGAGAGATTTTGGCCCATGATGATAGCCTATATTTTGTATCTCTTGTCTCTTTATGGTTTATTAATTGGTATTTATTTGATGAAGAAGAACTCTAATAACCTAAGTAAAACAAGATCATAATCTAAAGAAGTAAAAATCACTCATAAGAAGTTATTAATAGAAGAGAAATCACTTAATTGTTATGCCCTACATTTCTCAACATGGTATCAAAGCTAAGGTGCCTATTTCAAGTAAGGGAATCTTATCAAGGGACAATAAAGGATCAAATCTCAAGGAAGGCATCAAAGTGAATATCATCTTGAACTCAAATGAAGCATCATAACCCTAGATCAAAGATTTCTACAAAGACGTATTGGGATCACCATCAAGAGGGACAAGGAAAAAACCCTACATCTACTCAAGTTAAAGTGTTTTGAAGTCTATTCATCGAAATTAAGCTAGATAAAATGGTGGCATCATCTCAATGTTTGTGGGATCAAGGATCATTCTTGAAGAAAACTACCTTCATCAAGGAGAAGTTTTCTATCTTCTATATCATCATCAACATCAAGGAAGTGGCAAGAAGAAGGAGCATCCTATCAAGTAAGTATATTAATGTTCACATATGAATCTATCAAAAATGTCTTTTTGCAAGGAAAGAAACAAATTGGTTAGGGCTTCAAACTATCTTGCATGGAAGAAAAGGACATATTTGAATCTCATTGAAAATGAGGTTATGGAACATGTCAAAGGTTCTATCACTAAACCAAGAAAGGAAGATACTCAAGGTTTTGTTAAGTATATGAAAGGGGAAATTATAGATCAAAGGATTCTCATATAATCCATCAAGGATCCCCTCATCCCATATGTCTCTAAACTCAAAACCTCGAAATAAATATGTGATAAACTAGTAGAGTTGTATTTCGTAAGCACTGCAAGAGAAGACATCTCATTAAGGCAAGAACTTTAGAAGCTAAATATGTCAAGGGAAGATGGAATAACCTCATAAGTTATGAAGATATCTGATATCTAGGATCAACTACAAGATATGGGAGAAGTCATGTCTGGTAGAGAAATAACTACAGTTGTATTAAATGCACTACCGAAGGAGCGAGGTAACTTTACTTCAAGTATTTATAGGATGAAAGAAGCTACTCCATTCTAGGATCTATGGTCACTGTGCAATATTGAATAATCTAGACTAAAGGCCAAATATGATGTGGGAGAAGATGACAAAAATCAAGCTTATGCTTCAATGACAAAAATAAAGGGATAATTTCGAAAGTTTGGTCCTCATAAAAAGAAGAAGAACATGGCTAAAATACAATGTTATGGTTGTCAATAATATCAGAGCTATAGGATATATTATCCTAAGCTTAAGAAGGACAATAAAAAAAAAAGAGAG
>Ga0181464_1001446_pt1 | contig 11940 bp, 5 predicted proteins | sample InSIn2gowninarea_FD_119074 | JGI IMG/M metagenome (GOLD analysis project Ga0181464, IMG submission 119074) | Clean room microbial communities from NASA Spacecraft Assembly Facility at Jet Propulsion Laboratory, Pasadena, California, USA -... ...
ATTATGCATATTTTTGAAGCAAGAACAAGTTTATTTTATACATCAAAAGGCAAGTTTATATTTGGTATGTACTTATGTATGCTGATCTTATTTACACAATATACATCATGAAAAATACATATTATTCTTTTAAACACATTGGTTTGTAAGACCTAGAAAAAATTATCCAAAAGTAAATATATATCAATTAAGTATTTGAATGATTGTTTCTCATACAAAGAAAACTATTGATCAATGCAGAAAAGCACATATATTCCAAGAAAAATAAGAATACTCCCAAGAACAATCAACCACAATCACTCACACCCACCCAATGAAACTAATCATTAAAACAAAATTCTAGATCCAGATCAAGCACTATATGATGATGTTTGTTAAAACCTCCAAATAGTAAGTATTCACCTCTTTCCAAGGGATTTAAGAGACAACTGACATGTGATGGCATCCATATTGAATGTCTCAAGTTCTACTACCACCTCTTACCTTGTTGATATTTAAAAACTCTTAATAGGTCTTGTAAACCAATAGTTTTAAAGGATGTTAAATGTTGACTTTAACTTTATTAGTGTTTCATAAAACATTAGAAAAATAAATTAGATTCAATACACATTAAATAAATTATCAAATGAGTTTTCTTGGAAGTAGAAAACCTTGCAACAAGAATTTGTTGTGGGTTCAACAATAATAAATCCTAGAATTGGATAACAGTGAATCCTGCAATAATAATCCATTATCGACCATGCAACAATGAATCTCGCAACAAGAATTTGATAGCAACCAGGAAACAACAAATCTCATAGTGGGAATCCGTTGTTGGCCAAGCAGCAACAAATTTTGCATCATGAATTTGATGTCAGGCAAGCAACAGAAAATTTTGTAACAAGAATCCATTGTCGGTCAGTTAGTAATGAATACCGCAACGAGAATCCACTATGAACCCAACATCAACAAATTTGTTGCCCCAAACTCCTATATTTATCCCTCCTCCCCTTTTTGTAGCTCCTTCAAATATAACACTCGAAGCCTCTTCTTATGAAGCTCAAGCCTCAACCTTATACTAGCAACAAGTAATCCAACTACAAATAACAGAGAAGTCGAGTGCATCCAGGCCACAACAAGACCAACAAGTAGCAAAGTATGTTTTGATAGAGTCCGAGAGGATGGCTTGTAAAGGAAAGGTGAGATTGGAGAATACTCAAAGCTACGAAAGTGAGCCTATGAATATCTCTAAGAGCAAGAAGGATGTCATTCATGGAGAAGTTTCCCACCATATCCAAAGCCCAATGAAGGAGGCAAACACAGTGATAAGGTCAGACCCCAAAGGTCTTTAGCAACAAAACACTCTCAAACTACTGAATGAAACAAAGACATGGTGGAAGAAATTTTTACTTTAGCATTAACGATGCAAGACATAGTAAGAAAATCCTTATAAAGAATATGTATGATCCTAGCTGAAAAGCAAGGGAAAATTGATGAGCTTGAACGTTGGTTGCAGGAGATGAAAACATGTTAGGATTATAACATCATTAATGAGTTTGTTGTCCAAATCCATTCACAAATCACTCATGTTTAGTTTGTTAGGGTTTGTTTGCTAGGATTATTAAATCATATGGGTAACTACTTTAGACATACCTCAAGGAAATATCATAGAACCAATTGCTAAAATTCAAAAGAGAAGGATGAAACCTTTAAGGTGGTTGTCGATTTTAACTACATATATATTTGAAAATAGACAAAGTTTGATACGTCTTACAAACCAATGGGTTAAAAGGATGTTAAAAGACATCTATTTATCTATCTATCTACTTGCTTAGATATCTTAAAGATATATATCTAAAAATATTGAAGTATCAATCTCGAGGTGCCTATGTCGATGTTTTTAGATGTCTTTAAGATATCTTAGCTAGTTATTTCTTTATTTTGAAACATATCATTCTAAACCAAATAATGTGTTTTGAATGTATTTTCAAATATGAAATATATTTCATTGAATTTATTATCACTTATAAACTCATACCCTCAACATGAATTACTACTACCTCCTGATTACATTACGTTAGTGACATCATCATAAATTTAATATACTCAATATAATTTATTGATATTAAATATTATTGAGATATCATGGTAATCCATTAAATATAGTGTAGTCCTCTCCAAGAAACCAAATCAACTTTGATGTTTGTAAACATGAAATTCTAAAGAAATCATCATATTGAAACAAAAATTGCCAAACTCAACCTACTTATTCTTCAACCCTCAATGTGACATTGAAAACAATTATACCATCCTTAACTTCTTTGTATTCTTGAACAAAATTAACAATTACTTCTATGCCAATTATGAACACATGGTGCTTCCAAACATGAATGTGTACAATTCACATGGGGCCAGATTTTTTTTACAAACAAAGCTTAATGAAATTAAAAGGCAAATTTTCAGCAAGAGACCCCTTATCTTATTATATGTAGTATTCAATGGTATGTACAATACCTAAGCATCATGGCAAGCACAAACACACTTTCTTTCTACTAACTTGCCCTCTTTAATGATATCTTTCCTTCTCAGCTTCATCATGGCCTACTTGCACGTCGACCCCTTGGTTTGTAACCTAACCTAAATCCAAACACAGCCATCAAATTGCATTTAATTTTAATTTTTTTATGCGATTGATATTATTATAGGTTTGTATATAATATTTTATGTTTTTAGTTGATTTAAAAAAATAATAATAATAATTACTTGAAATATAGCCAACATATATTAAATGAACAAACATGCAACATTCAGGCTCTCCGTACCTCCCTTGTCTATGGTTGTAGGACACCTCTTGGCATGACAAAAATACAAAGAGAATACAAGTATATTTTTGGATTATAAATACTTCAACTATTGCCTAGATCACATCAATAGTTATAATTATAATACAAAAATAAAATGGAGAAATGTTTGTGTAAATAAGATCATTAACATACAGAAGTACATACCAATTGTAAACTTGCTTTTTGATGTACAAAGTAGAGTTTTTTTTTCTTCAAAAATATGCATAATCCTTTAATATTATGCTCTTAGTGCTTGTTTAAACGAATAATATGTATTTTTCATGATGTATATTGTGTAAATAAGATCAGCATACATAAGTACATACCAAATATAAACTTGCCTTTTGATGTATAAAATAAACTTGTTCTTGCTTCAAAAATATGCATAATCCTTCAATATGAAATAATATGTTCTTCCAATGTAGACATGCATTATTTACTTTTTGACCTCAAATACATAGAGTTGCTCCACATACAATTATTTATCTATAAATCCATTCAAGAATGTGTTTTACTCATCCAAGTGATGAATATTCATCCTTCTTCAATCCCTATACCCAACACCAATCTTATTATACCTTGCATTGCAGCTCATGGATGTCACATCATAATCAAATGATGTATTGTAGTGCACAAGACTTCAGACTAACCTCATGTTAGGCCTCTCAATGGGAACATAACTCACAAACTTAGTGAAATAATCCCATTTAATTTATACAGTATCCTTCTCCTTTGGTATCTTAAGCTCCCAAGTATCATTGTTCTCCATAGAGTCAATCTCTTTTTCCATAGCCCTAACCCATTCTAACTAGTTTATTCATCATAGTTTAATGGTTACCAATCTTTCACAACAATGCATATTTCCTACTTGTGCTTGCTCAAGTGTTTTCTCCACATGCAGAATGAATCAAATTTCACAAGCTTGGTTATTTGAATCTAATTTCCTCTTTCCTGTCATTCACATGCATATAAACCAATCAACTAAATACTCTCAAACTGTTCAATGACAGGTGTATGATATAGACCTACTTGTGCTTGTTCCAGCGTTTTCTCCACATACACAATGAATCAAATTTCACAAGCTTGGTTGTTTGAATCTAATTTCCTCTTTCCTGTCATTCACATGCATATAAACCAAGCAACTAAATACTCTCAAACTGTTCAATAACAGGTTTTTTACCATATCATGCCTCATAAGGACTTTTGTCTTTCACCAAAGGACTCCTGTTCATAATGTATGTCGATGTAACAGCTGCTTCATTCTAATGATATTCAACGTGTTTTTATCCATCTCTATTCTTATTTGATTCTTCCTTTCAGCAACCCTATTTTGTTGTGATGCATATGTAACCATCAATGACCTTCTAATCCCATTGAATACATAAAAATCATTGAATGCCTTTGATTCATATTCACCTTCTCTACCGACACTAACTATACTCATTTATTGAACTTAATTTGAAAACCCCATTCCCTAAGATGTAGGACACATTGAAATTGAAATATCCATATCTGTGATTCCATTGCCATTAAGTGTTCTCCAGTGACGTAGAAAGACACATATCACCATAAATTACTCAAAAGCTTCAGCAGAAACATGTGCAATCATGGAACAATAGCTATCATTCTTGCATTTCTCATTATCACACATCAACAAACGGGACACATATCACCATAAATTACTCAAAAGCTTCAGCAGAAACATGTGCAATCATGGAACAATAGCTATTGTTCTTGCATTTCTCATTATCACACATCAACAAACTGCCCAATTACAGTCCTCAGATTATGCTCAAACGGGACTATGGATATATATTCAGTTCTCTTTCGTCTTTTTTCTTCACCAACAATGTGCTTTTGACATTTACTTCAATATCTTATCATCAATAATTTTAGCTTCTCTTGATTCATCCATTTCTAGAACCAATCTTGAGATTTAAGCATCCAGAAGCTAGGAACCATACATCATTCTTTCCACTTTCAGCCAATATTGGATGAAAAGAAAGATACTGGATTGGTTTCCACTTGATTGTAGGCAATGATACTCATGACATCTTCCTTGCAGTCCTCTTCTTGCATAGCGACTATGCCCGCTTGCCATCATTCACATCCTTCAATCTAGAATCTCTCTTTTAGTGTTCATACCTTTTACAATGATAGCACTGAAAATCTTTTATCAAATGACCTTTCTATTCTTCTACCTTGTGACTAACCTTGCTTTACTATAATCATGAGAGCAATCTTTATTTGATTGTTCCTCTTTCCAATAGTAACCAAATGAGCTTCCTCTGTATGATACACATCATGAAAGAAACTACTTTTCTATTTTCCCAACCTATGTCACGCACACATTTGCAACTTCCACAAGAAATGTTCACGACACACATGCTGAACATGAATGGGAGTGACAGAATACCAAATTCCCCGTGAGTTATATATTTTTCATTTTGTGCTTTGTGATTATTTTCCAAACAATCATCAAGAAAACATACTATTAACAACGTGAAATATAATTTTCAATATAAATTATAGCACATCATACTGAAGTTGTAGTTGCTATACAGTGCATAACTTGCTACTAAAAATTATTACTGAGAAATGCTCCATAAAATGCACTTCACATTTACCACACATATTGGAACAATGTTTCTGGGAAATGTCTATCTACTCTACATAAAAAGTTTCATTTCCAGGAAACAGTCATACAAAATTATTGTTAACTGATATTACAAAGCATTTCTAAACGTAAATTGTCTCTTGCCTTGTCACAGCTTGCAAAATGCCAACCACTTTTCCTGAAAATTTACCCAGATATGTTACAATATCTTTTTCCCTCTCAATACAAAGGAGTTTGCTATCCACTTATGCAGCATCTGTCTGAACAAACGGATTACCAATCTCATCGGTTCCATCTGTTGGAGCAACAAGCATGACAGCAGTCCCTCTGCAAACCTGTCAAAATTCAGATTGTTAGGATAACGATAAAGACAAGGTTGAAAACCTGTAACGGAAATAACATCAACATAGAACATAACATAAATTGTCATCCATACACTGCACTAAAAGAATTGTTTACATATTTTGTTGTAAAGCTCTGTTGATACAATCTTTCCAATAACCATAAACTTAACAACTTCCTCTCTGGAACTTCAAAGAAGATGGTAAGATTGAGAGACCCTCCGCTAGTATTTTCTAAAATAGTAGTGGATGAGTTTTGTGATTAACTGCACTTGCAGGGCTTCTGCTGGAAGGCAAACCATTTGGGCAAAAGCTGTGTGATGAGGGATCATGGAAGATGTCTTTTCCTCTCAGTCTACATTTTGGGTTCTTTAGCTGATTCTTTAAACAATTACCCTTGGAGTCAATCTTCAAGATGATGGTAGAGAGAGATAGAGAACATCTCAAGCTTTATCATTAAAAGCTGAGCACATTTTTGTCTCCATCATTCCAGAAAATTAAAAAGTTCAACATATTTCCACCCTAATTTTGACCAAAGAGGCAAACATGAATAAAGACATCATATTGGTTTCTAAAGCAATGCTTAATGCATAATTCCATTTTGATATTCCCATGCCACCGACAGGCTCGCTACCCGTGTCTATAACTAGTTTTTCACAGCCAGACAAGCTCCTAAAATCTAGAGGAAAGAATCACTCAATTTTTCAGGATATACAACTGAAAGGGGAGAAAACGCATTAAAATGGCATCCATACACAATTGCACTTAATGGCAATTTTATCTTTCAGTTTCCCATCTTAATCATCAGAAAAGAGGAAATACTCTTCCAGGTGGAGTAAGAACTTCAGAATGAGTGACAAGACCATTACAACTGATGCTAAGATGATCCTTAAGCAAAGTAAGCAACAAATCTCAAATGCTAAGGGAGTGTGCAACGTATTCAGCCATTAAACAATCTAAAAATTACAGTTTGAATTGAATGAAGTTCTTTACACCAATTCTTTTGTGCAGTGCATGCAAGAGACACATTGCACATCTTCTGAACTGAGAAATATTATGTTTGTTTCTTAAAGCCAATTTTAATCCTACTATGCTGTACAATGGAGAAAACAATGTATTTACTCTTCTATTTGCCTACTAGCATACACATATCACAAACTAACCGATACAAGATATTTGCAGTACAAAACCACAGAATTAACTCCTGCAAATTAGGTTGCAGCACCACATAGGAATCATGAAACTTCGTTCCTTCAACTTTAATTTTCCATCAATAAGATCATAGAAGCACAGCTAGTGCTTCAGTTATATCTAGCATTAACATTTCAAACAGATCCATTAAATCCATGCCACCACAAATAAAATTAATAATCAGATGGAAAGATTTCCTTTACAAAAAAGAATCCCGGTAAATATTTTGAATGGTTTGTTTGTTGGGTTTTGAAACTTATTTTCACACTCACAAAGCATCCTTGAAAAAGATCCTTTAAGGATGGTGTGTGTATTTCCTGTCACCAAATTGTCCCTTGTCCAGCTAGGAATTCCTTACTGTCACCAATAGCAAGTAGCAGACTCTAGGGTTTATCTGTTGGGCAGTAGTCTAATAACTGGTTGTCTCCTATAGTCTGTACCCCAAAAACCACACAGAAATAATGGCATCGAAAGCTAAAGAAATAGTGGTATGAAAAAACGCAGTCAGGGACTCGGGAACATCTCTCAGAATGGAAAACATTAAACAAGCCTTACTAAATTTCAATAGGATTTGAAAACAGGAATTTTCTTTCCATAATATGCTTTTACCAATTAGTTTGATAGTAAAGATATTACGGACTGACTTAAGTAGAAATTGTCAACGAGATGCATATTGTAATCTTTGTTACCACTACCAACGTTGGTTAACTTCAAGGAAGTTTGAGTCTAGGAGACTGTCAAACTCACCCAATTAAGTTCATTGAAATTAGGCACAAAATTTGTGGCACCAAAATTCATTTCAAGTTAGAAAATTAGACTATTCATTTAAATCATTCAAAATTCAACATTGTAGCACCAAAAAGAACACGTGGCACTCAGTATTGCTGTTCAATGAAAGTAGAAAACGAGAAAACAATATTCCATGCAGGAGATGGAGAAAAAAAAATCAGAGAACATTTAATTGAAATCTATTAAAGTTATCATGCACTTTACTTGCTTTTGATTTCTTGAATTTCATGCCCTGCCTAAGTTAAGTTTTTTATATGAGATGTAACCTATGTTCCATGGGTACACGTGCCCACCCCTAGTACCCTTATTTTGCCATTTCCCCCAATTTTGGGATGGGGGACAGGTACGAAACATCCCCTTCCCATACCGCACTCTTGAGAAAGTGGGAGAAACATTTCCTCAATTGGGGGTACGCCCAACCGTCCTCAAAACGGTTGGGGGACGTATGGGCAACCCAAAGACCCCTAGGCATCTCGGAGACTCCTAGGCGTCCCTAGGATGCCAACGGGACTCCCAGATGTCCCCAACCATCTCAAGGATGCCTAAGCGTCCCCCACATGGATGGGAGGCTAGTTTATATATATATGATTTTGACAACTGCTACCTTAAGGTTTGGTGTGCTAGAGCTATGCATGTCCTAAATCTTGACACGGTGTACAAGCTAGAAACATTCACAACAACTACAAAATTGTGAACATGTTATACAAGCTAGAAAATTAAAAAATTTAATGCATGTAACAAGCTTGTCAATTGCCAGTTGCCAGTTGCCAGTCTATAACATAAACAAACAAGTTATCAAGTATAGGACATTGTTTACAAGTTTACAATTGTTACAAACTTGCAAACAAGCATATTATTACAAGTTTACAATTGTTACGACTTACAAACAAGCATATTGTTACAAAATGAAATTTACAAACAAACATAATATTACAATTACTACTACAAGCATATTGTTACAAGTTTAATAATACAAATAAACATGTAGTTACAAGTTTACATTGTTACAAACATACAACTATTACTTGTAAGTTACAACTGTTACAAGTTTACAAATATTCTCATATATAATATATGTCTATGACTCTATGATAATGAAATATGATTTGAATTTCTGAATTTCACGTGTTTGATAATTTAATTACATTTGCATTTTGATTTTAATGATGAATTAAAATTTCATAAGAATATTTAAAAATAAAAAAAATTCAATACTTTTTATATATATTTATAATTTTATTATATTTTAATATTGATGTACCCCCGTTGTACCCAAATTGGGCCCAAGCCATACCAATCCCAGGGACGCATCTCATCGTACCCCGTTGTCCTTGTCCTGGAAACTTCATGGAACATAGGACAAAACACTTTCTAAAATTCAGGCTTGATGTACTCGAATACAAACATGAATCTAATAATTTACACTGTAATTAGCTAGTAACATAAACAATAGCAATAAATATGTTTATCTACAAGCCATTTTATTTGTTAAACTAAGAATTTGGTAGCACAAGCGAGCTGTAACGAAGATGGATAGGGTTTTTTTGAGTGAACGAATTGCAAATTACAGCTTGCCGAAGTTGTAATCTGTAATGTCCCAAACTATTTCAAACCTTGTAAATATTTCAAATTTATGTTTTGTTGTTGTTTGTGGGCCTCTAAGGGGTGGGTTAGTGTGTTTTGAGAAATTTTATTGTTAGTATAAGTGTTTAGAGAGTTGGTTATGTATTTAGAATAGTATTGGGACAAGAAAAAAGGTATTAATTAATGTCATTGACTTGGTACACATTTTTAGCTTGATGGTTGGCAAAAGTAACTATTATTTAATGACTAGTATTTGTAACTGCCATTTTGGAAAAAGTAACTATTATGAGGTCAAAGTCCAAGGCATTATTTAATGCTTTTGGAACTGCTATAGGAGAGGATTTGTAACTGTTATGAGACAAACTTTTGTAACTGTCAAGAGGCTTAAATTAAGATTTCCAAAACTATTTAAGGGGAAGAGTTGGTCATTTGGAGGGGGCTGATTTTAGTAAAGAACTTGAAGAGCTTGCATGCTCTTTGGCCTTAGTATTCTGCTCAGGATATTTCAGAGGGGTTCCCATTAGATCTGATCTAAGGGAGGTTGGAGGAGAGATCTAAAGACTATTTACCCATTCGAGGACAGATCTATACAAGGTCTATATTTGTGCTTGCATGTTTGAAGTTTCAGGAGTTGAGATAATAATTTTGGCATGAGATCAGTTTGCTGGGGTTTTTGAGTTCGTTTGGGGTTGCACGTACCAGAACTGCAGTAGTGACTGCATCAGTGCCAGATTACTAGTCATGTAGGGGTTCGTTTACCACTTTGAGGGTGTTATAACTATTCTCTCAGTTTTATTGACGTGTGTTTAGTGGTCTGTAGGAGTTTTGATTACATATAAGTGTAATACATTGTCTATAATTTGCTATAGTTGCACTTTGTGTTACTTGAAAAGAGAATAAAAATATAAAATCATATTTGGTTCTGTTGTGTTATGTGCAGCCCAAAAAGATAACAGAAAATCAGCAGAAGTTACTCTCCCAATGACTGCCCAAAGTGTGAAAATTGCAGCAATTGATCTTATCCATGATGCAGCTCACAATCTCAACACCTCAGCGGTAGGCACTCCCAAGACTGCTGTCCGAAATGAAAAGAACACAGCAGTAGATTCTATCAAAGACGCAGTTCAAAACCTCATCAATTTGACAGCTCTGACTGTCCACCAAAATGCAGCAGTATACATCATCAAAGGTGCTGTCCACATTGTCCAAAAGACAGCAGAAGGCAACTCAACAGGAACAGTACCAAATGGCATCATGAATGCAGCCATTTCAATCCAAAATTCAGCCCAACAACTTGTCAAAGATACATCCTCATATGTCAACTCATCATGCCACAAGAATGCAGTCTCAAAAAACTTCTTCCTAATTATCCAATGAGAGCCAAAATCATGCCAAATCACCATACTGCTGTCAAAACATTTGCAAAATTAAGAGTATACTTCACACCTTTTATTGATCTCATCATGACAAATCCATCTCTTCTCAAGACATGAATGATGTCCTAGGGGTTGGATGTCCTCTTCCCATCTCAATTGTACTGATTGCTTTGTATCATGTGTTAAAAAAATCAAATGATGTAATGAAGACTCCCTAGTTCCCTTCCATGGTGGTGCACTAGGCTCAAAATTTTCCAACTCAACTTCAGCATCTATCCAACAGTCACTTGTGTTATCAGAATCAGAAGTTGCACTTTTCTCATCACGATTAATCATCTCTCTGAATAATTCACTCTCTAATTCAAGAAAGCTGAAGCTATCATGAACACTCTTATCCATAGATTCTGTTTGCATTTCAAACTGAAACACATATGGCATTAGAGTATGTCTTTCATCCTCTATTCTATCATTCCTGATATGGTGAAAGCGTTCATTATTATTTGCTTATTGGAAATTAGCAACATGTTCTTTTTCTGGAGTGGTATTAGTGATTCCAATAAATTTGTCATTTTCTTTCCTTCCACTTGTGTCATCAAGACATCTAATAATCGTAGAATTTTCATTGGATTGTTCCTCACTTACATCCTAGTTTGCTGATTTAACATCTTCCTTAGGGGCATGCATTCTAATGGAGTCAATTGAAAACTCAACCAAACTTACCTCCTCTTGCTGCTGCTCCAAGATTTCAGCTTTTCAAGTGTAGATCTAAGCTTTCCAAGCGCAGATCTAGGTGGTTTTTGTGATTGACCTCTCTTGATATCAACTTTGTTGCTTTTCCCTTTCACCTCTTTCGTCAAAATTTTCAATTAGCTTTCAAAGGAAACTATGTTTTTGAAATTCTCAGATTTCCCTTCATATTCTCCAAATATGGCATACACTTTCCCTTCATATTCTAAAATTAGGGCATCCAACTCATCAAGAGACACAAACCTTAGATCAGTCTCTTGTGGCCTTAGTTGGTTAAGTCTCTGTTCCATTCTGTCCATAACACCAAACATTCACAGCTGATATCTGTACATTGCAAAGACCAAACCCTCCATTGTTCATAGGATGGCTGGAAACCAACTCTGATACCACTTGAAACAAACCAAATACAAATGTATCCAAATCCACAATAACACAACAGAACCAAATATGATTTTATATTTTTATTCTCTTTT
>Ga0181464_1001333_pt1 | contig 11929 bp, 10 predicted proteins | sample InSIn2gowninarea_FD_119074 | JGI IMG/M metagenome (GOLD analysis project Ga0181464, IMG submission 119074) | Clean room microbial communities from NASA Spacecraft Assembly Facility at Jet Propulsion Laboratory, Pasadena, California, USA -... ...
TCAGGAGTCTAAGTGAGCCAACTTTGTATACAAAAGTAAACAAGGAAGGTACAATTTTGATTTTGTGTGTGTATGCTTATAGTTTGATTTTCCCTCGAGATCTCTTAATAGATGATTTTAAGAAAAAACATGAAAATAAAATTTGATATGACTAATTTAGGAATAATGAAATATTTTCTTGGTATTGAAGTAACTCAATCTGAAGATGGTATTTTCGTTTATCAATCTAACTGTGCAAAGGATATATTGAAAAGGTTCAGGATGGAAAATTATAGGTTAGTTGTAATCCCAATTGCAATTGGTACCAAACTCTGTAAGGATGACCAAGGTTCGGATATTGATTGAACCTTGTTTAAAAAATTGGTTGGAAGTCTTATGTGTTTGACTGTAAAAAGCCCCGATATAATGTTTGTTGTAAGTTTAATTTCAATATTCATGGAGTCTCTTAAGAGTAACCATTGGCTATTAGAAAAATAATTTTATGATATGTCGCATGAACCAAAAATTATGGTATCTTGTATAGATTTGATTGAGGTTGTAAACTAACTCGATATACAGATAGTGAGGCAATATTGTTTTGGTTTAGGTGTCATTTCAGGGGAATCAGTGATGCAATCCATTGTGACTCTATAATAAGTTGAAGCAGAGTATGTTGCAGCCACAAGAACAACATGTCAAACTATGTGGATGAGAAGAATTTTGAAAGAGTTGTTGTATGAACAGAAATAACTAACTTAGATTTTCTTTCACAATAAATCTCCTATTGCATTATCAAGAAATCATGTCTTCCATAAGCAGAGTAAACATATTGATACAAGTTATCACTTCATTCAAGAATTAGTAAACAATAGTGAAATATATATTGAGTTATCAAAATCAAAAGACAAGTTTGCAGACATATTTACAAAACCCATGGGAAAAGAATTTTTTGAAACTCTGAGGGAAAACATAGAAGTGTGTACGATGTAATAACATTTTGATGTAATAGCAAACCTTTTATTGATTTTTGGTGAAATAATTAAGGGGCATAATGTAAGTGTAATTATTTCTCTAACTTGTAAACTTTATCTTCTTGACCATCAATTTCATATCCACGATGTTGTTTCACATAAGCCTTCTTCCACAAAACAATTTAAAAATAAAAATTTAACTTCCATTTGGTATATTTTCCATTTATTTTGTGTAGCTAATACCATTCTTACTTTTTCAAGTCTAGCTACAGTTGAAAAAGTTTCATTATAATGAATACTAGGTTGTTAATTAAACCCATGAGTTACAAGCCTTGCTTTATGCTTCTCAATTTCAACTTCATAATTTACTTTAGTTTTATAGATCCATTTAAAACTTATAGTATTTTTACCTTCAAGAAAATCTACAAGTTCCAAAATATTATTTGTATTTATACCACCAATTTCCTCATCCATGGTTTTTATCAAAACTTTCTCTTTCACAACTTCATGAAAATTTGCTCGATCATATACAAGTAATGCAAAATTTTAAATATCATCTATTTCATCATTCTTCTCATACTATTCCTTTAAGCTTCCAGAATTTTGACCTTTAATTCTATTATTTAATGTAGCTATTGTAGGATTAGATTCATTATGTTGTCGCTTTTTTTGGCACATGTAGGACAAGTGCTTTGGGAGACAATAAAGCTTCCTATAGTCAGCCTCTTGCTTGATTGTAGACTAGTGCGTAGGATATCTTAAATAGAGGAGTGCATGGAAGATTATCGATGGGTGCTTTCTACTACACTCCAATTGTCATGAAATTAAAAAAGGACAATAAAGCGGGGCTTGCTTCAATAGCCCTTCATCAAGGTAGACTCAAGCCAATACATGGATCGAAATTGTCATGAGATAAATCGGGCCAACATCAAAGAGAAATTCTTGGTTTTGCTGGCCATCACACAACAACATGAAGCTTAAAATAGATGTTGCAGTAGAGTGAAGAGGAGAAAACAAAGGAGGGAATTTGATGCATAGGGTTTCCAACAGAATCCTAAGCAACAATGCTCCAATAGAAATATGGAAGAGGGAGGAGATGAAAGAGTGGATGGAGTGGAGCGCTAGTTAGGGCTTCAGACCATGTACTCATGGGCACATTTATCACCAAAATCTAAAGAGAGTATGTGCACATTACAAGTACTCAAGTAAATTAGTAGCTAACACAGGTACTGTTGCTACTTGGTAACAAATATACAATCATAAAAAAGGGGGAAACATGCGGCTTCATCACACTATTTTAGGGAAATAAAAACATATATGGAATGAGATTATAGAGGGGAAAACATGTTGTGCACTTTCATGATTTGAATCACCAAAGAGTTTCGTTAGTCTTATAACTAAGACCCATTCACTAGTCCATTTACATTTAGCAAACTATTGGAGCTGATTGTGTGATTGTCCCTAAATAGCAAGCAATTAGAACAAAAATGGAACCAAAGAATTTTGACCATTGTGGGTGCAGAATTTTGCAACCTATATTAAGTGTTTCTTCCCCTTATTTATAAAGAGAAGGGGGGTTTTTAATCAACATTTACAAGATTTCTCAGCCAAGGGCCAACTTTCCAATTGACTAGCTACCTTGGTCTACGATAGATCTACTACCCAAACTGATTTCCTCAGATTTGATTTTGTTCTTGGAAATATAGAAATTATAGAATAAAATAAATTACAGAAAAATAGAGAAGAGGAAACTGAATGATGATGGAGTAAAATATAATCTCGCGGTTCCTCAAAAGGTCCCCTATCAGGCAGTGTCTCTACCTCAATGTATCCATCCTACTGCTTGGCTGATTTCTATCACTTTTTCCTTAAATGAGTGAATTGATTGTTCTCTAGAGTATGGAGTGGATCGACTATGAGTTTCCTATTATAGAATATAAGTGGAGAATGTCCTGGCATTCCTTCATTGTGTATCTAAGTGGAGCCCCATGCTTGGCCATTAATCTTCCTCAATCCCCATGCCTTCATTTACTCTGCTAATAAGTGAAGCGAAATAGTCTAATTCATTTCAAAGGCAATTTTTGTCATGTGTTTCTTGTTGTGGAGGCTTCCCCAGGATTACCTCGTATCGCTCTGCCACTACTCCATGCCTTCCTTTAATACCTCAGCTTCCGACCCATATGCCTGCAAGTCTGTATACCATACTATCAGAACATCATTGTGTCAAGAATTTTACTCTTAAAAGCATCCGAAAATAACAAGTCCTAGTCTCCTTTGGCCCCTTTGGGTTTAGCTCATTTATGCATTTATTCTCATATGACCACGGACATGACCTAGGCCTCAGTCCTTCATATCAGAGCTCTTTTCTTCGACGGATCACAATCGAGGTTTCTAGATGGCACTTTCATGCTAGAACCACAACATGTTTGCAACCTTTGATTGCAATATCACTTTAGCACTTAGCACTTGGTTCCTAGGCCATTTATGTGATCTCGAACCAGCCCCCTTATGGAAGCCCCTTTATCAGAGGTTCACAATTGGTGATTCCTTTTTTATGCCCAATACAACTGCAGATCACTGATCATCCATCACACTATGTGCATAGCCCTAGGTTTTTCTAGGTCTTTATGTGACTGTGGTCCATCCCCTATATCGGAGCTCCTTTCTCGGCGGATCGCAATCGAGGTTTCTAGTTAGGATTTTTACATTGCAGCCGCAAGATGTTTGTGACCTCTGATTTTGATAACCCTTTAGCGCTCAGCTTCCAGCTCCATCTTTGGTTTTTATATATTTGTGACTACAGGCCAACCCCCTTATCAGAGCCCTTTTATTGCATGATCAAAATCAGAGGTTTCACTAGGAGTGATGTCTTGTTTCGTCGATCACCAATTGGTGATGTCATCACTACCATGTGTCACTTCTTCAGTAGTGACACGTGTCACCCAAATATGCCCCCATAGGACCCAAAAAACATAGATCAACATGCCATGTGTCCTCAATACTTCTACATCATTGTGATGTCAACACCACCATGTCTTTATCAGCTCCAATAGTACTCTACCACATAGCCCCCCTAAATAGAGAGAAAAGGCTATCGATACTTGATTTTTCACTAAAATCCTTTCATGTCCAAATGCATTGATCACCAACATTCCATGAACTATGAATATTGTGGGACTTTTGATTTGCGAAAACCAATATCTCTTGATTGCTGAGACCTCTGATTGTTGATAGACTGTACCTTGGACCTATGATCACCGATTGTTGATATTTTTGATTGCCGATAATAAGTTTTGTCCTAACCTCTCCTGCTTCTACTGTGGAAATATCTTATTGCGATTTGTGATGTGCTCATCGAGTTCCAATATGTTCTTCTCCTTCATTTCAAAGGCAACATAACCCTTGAACTTCAACAAGCCATATCTTCTGATTCAGAAGTCCATTTTTTGACTTCCATATACCGTTGGAAAACACGTTTTGAGATATGTGCAATGGAGAGGGCTTGATTTATATTTGAAAGATTATGTGGCTTGGAATATGGCTTCAAACTTAACTATTCTTCGACACGTTGGACACTTGAAAACAAAATTAGCAGTGAGTGACAACACATCGGTCACCTTAGATGTTGTTATTTGTTATCAATGATAATGTGATAGTTCATCGTCTTCTTTATTTCTCGATGTTCTAAAATGTAATGGACTAACTCTTGGCAATTGTCTTGTTTAAGTTCTCGTGAAAAGTGTATATCAAATTGACTATGCACCTTGTACTTATTTCTCATATTCATTATCATCTCGATGAGATAATTCAACTATGTTTTCAAGTGATTTATCTATGCTTCCACCCAAAGATTCTTCTTCCTTGAATTCAATATGTCTATAATATATTTATTACTAATGGGAATATAAAGTATATATGCTTCATATTCCTCATTGTATACAATAAAGATACATTTCTCACTTCTATCATATAACTTCTTTCTCAATTCTTTAGGAGCATGACCATAAGAAACACATCCAAAAATTCTTAAATGAAATATATGAAAACTCTTACCATTTTAGGCTTCTTTGAGAACTCATTTGTTCACGCTCTTAGTCAGACTTCTGTTAATAGTATAAACAACAAAAGTTACCTCTCCCCCCAATATTCATTTGGTAAATGCTTTCCGATCAACATATTTCAAGCCATATTCATAATGGTTTCATTTTTTCATTCATCCATTCCATTTTGTTGTGGAGTATCATGTGCAGTAAATTGCCTGTTTATTCCATGTAATTGACCAAGCTCAATGAAATATGTTGGGACTACAGAGTCTATATGCTTTAGATTCTTCATTGTATACAATAAAGATACATTTCTTACTTGTGTCATATAACTTCTTTCTCAATTATTTCGGAACATGTGCATAAGAAACACATCCAAAAATTCTTAAATGAGATATATGACAACTCTTACCATTCTAGGGTTCTTCGAGAACTCCGTCCTTCACTCTCTTAGTCGGACATCTATTAAAAATATAAACAACACAAGTTACCACTCCCCCCACAATATTCATTTGGTAGATGCTTTTTGTTCAAAATATTTCAAACCATATTCATAATGGTTTGGTTTTTTCTTTCATCTACTCCATTTTGTTGTGGAGTATCATGTGTCGTAAACTGCCTGTTTATTCCATGTGATTGACCAAGCTCAATGAAATATGTTGGCATATATTCGCCACCTCTTTTTTATCTCAAAAGTTTAATATGCTTTCAATTTTCGTTCTTAACTATAACTTTAACTATTTTAAATACAAAAAATGCTTCAGATTTTTGTTTCACGAGGTAAACTCAATTATTTCTATTGTAATCCAATAAAAAATAAGAACTAAACATTACCACACGAAGAAGGTGTTTTCATTTGTCTACGTAAATCTGTGTGAACAATATGCAATGGAGCTTTCACCCTATATGAAACTCTAGGTACAATTTTTTTTCTATGACTCTTTGAAAGTATACAATGTTCACACGAGCTCGTTGGTTGTTGAGTACTCGCTAACCCTTTCACCATCTGTTTCTTCTCTAGAAAATATAGAGCACAAAAATATAAATGACCATATCTTTAATTCCATAACCATGTTTCATAAAAATTATTAGTTTTATAACCATCAAAAGAGGGAGACAATTCATTTCTGATTATAAGCGGAACCATCCTATTCTTTCTCTTTTGTACTCTTTGTTGGAGTTAATGCTTACATTCCATATTTAAGAAGTTGGTTTGTGATGGTTGAGAAATTCTCTCAACCTCTCTATCTAAATTAGGAATAAGTTGGATCTCAGAAACTCTATTTAATAGAGTAATCTGAATGTAAATCTGTGTGTGAGTGTGATTGCACATACACCATTTGTGTATTTAATATAATTGTATTTCTGTGATTGTGTGAATTTAGCTGTTTTTATCATGGTATCAGAGCTTAAGATCAGAGGCCTGTTGTGCTGTGTTGTGATAAAATTCCTAGAACTGAAATAAGCTTGCGTTCAAGAGCCGTTTGCTCTGCGTTCTGGACAGCGTATTCTCCATTTTTTTAACTGGCATTGCTGCAAATGTTCCAGATGCAGGCCCTGTACTGCTCGTATCGGATGAGATGGGAATCGCTATAATGGTACAACTTCAGGAATCTGACCCTGCTGTATGAGCTTGATATCAGCAATAACAGGTTTGCTGGGCCATTTCCACTTGTGGCTGTTTGATTACTTGTTCGAGTTGCGTAGAACTGTGAGAGCATTGCTGGAAGGGGAATAACAGACCAGTATGTTGAGAAACCCGTGATGCGGTGAGGGTCGTTTGGTTATCAGAATAGTGTGCAGCGCCTCTGAACTCTGTTGCAAACATGACAATAGACGAAGGCCAAGTCATATGCGAGGTGGAGAAGCCTCTGCGTTTGATTGCAGAAGTTTTTGAAAAATTATCGGCCATGCTCATAGCCGAGAACGATGATTTGGGCGTGGCCCGGTTCTCTGAAGCTGCTTCATTGCTTTCTATACTCTTTGGTTCCTTGGGAATCGCCTTCAGGTTTGCTGAGGTGGATTATGCAGCCAAGGTGACATTTTCGCTATTCCTTTTACCTGTTCTTCAGTATTGTAAATTTATATTTTGGATGGGTAAGAAGTGTGAATGGTTCGAACCCTGGTTTCGACATCCTATGTTAGGAAGGATATTGTCGCGCTGTAGCATTTATGTATACTGCCATGCACAATGGCTCAAATGGGAGAGAAGGGCATTGTTTTCATCTGTCACCTAGAGATTAGTTCAAGCGGCCAACGACCGTGGCGTGAGCGGCCCATTTTGTTCTGACTTGAGAAGGCAGTGTTTGGTGTATTTTCCGGGATTTATTAAACTCTTTTAAAATAACCAGTAGTTCAACTATGTGTCTGATGCCAGTTTTTAAAGATCAAGTAGCAGTAAGGCTCAATATGGATGGTTGTCTAGATAGTATGGCAGTTGCGGATCTAGGGAAGGATCCCTCATTAGTGGTAGACGTGGAAGTGGTTTCCTAATGAGGTTATGCGACAGATTGGGATGTTGTCCAGTAATTGACTTCGGGAGATCCTTGATTCAGGTGTTGAGGAAGGGAACTCGGGAATCCAACTTGCCAACTACACCTTTCCGAGGGTTATGAGGCAACTTGATGGAGCATCTACTGATAAGCTTGATTATTTTGTTATTTTCATGTAATGTAATCATTAAGGGGGGATGTTGGAGTTAATGCTTACATTCCATATTTAAGAAGTTGGTTTGTGATGGTTGAGAAATTCTCTCAACCTCTCTATCTAAATTAGGAATAAGTTGGATCTCAGAAACTCTATTTAATAGAGTAATCTGAATGTAAATCTGTGTGTGAGTGTGATTGCACATACACCATTTGTGTATTTAATATAATTGTATTTCTGTGATTGTGTGAATTTCGCTGTTTTTATCACTCTTGCTATCAGTTACTTTCTTGGATATTTGTCAATGATAGTATTCTTGAAGAACACTCTATACATCTTCTCTATCAGTTTTACAATGCTCAACAAATTGCATTTTAAGCTAGGTACATAATACACATCATCAATTTTTCTTCTACCACCATCTCTAGTATAACTAACAATCACTCATTTTCCTTTAAGATGTACGTTAATATTGTTACCCAACTTGACTTGGAACTAAATACTTTTGACTAGATTGGAGAAAAAAACCTTTTTTTGCAGTCAAATGATTACTGCAGACGCTATCTAAAAACCAAATATGATTCGAACATTGTGAGTCATGTTACAAGTCATAAACACTCGCTTTTGATTGTCTTCAAATTCTTTTGCAATGTGTGCAAATTGCTTACTAGCATCTACCTGCCTCTTCAAACACTTGGTAGAAAGATGGCCATACCTTTTGCAATAATAACATTGAAGTTTTGACATATCATACCTGTGCTTTCCTCGATGTCAGGTTCTATTTTTACCCCCCCTTAAATTATAAGGACATTGCTGATATTTTTCTTCATTATCATAATTATCTTGGGGACATGTTGGATCAGCTACTCTACCACCTCCTCATGTATTACTTGATCTTCCTTTGTCTCCTCCTCTATTAAATTGAGACTGAGTTTTGAAGGCATTCTCCAACATTCTATCACCATATCTTGACATCCTTGATTCATATGCAATCAACGAACTAGTCAACTCTTCAATTTGTATTTGACTTGTGTCCTTGAACTCTTGTAGAGATACAACAATTGATTCAAATTTCATTGGAAAACTTTGAAGGACTTTATTGATCCTTCTCTTGTTTGAGAGGTCTTCACTATATTGTCTCAATCGATTACCAAGACTCATGACTTGAGTCATAAATTCATCCACAATTTTATTGTCTATCATTTTCAGATTCTTGAAATCTCTTCTCAAATTCTCCAACTTGACATTCTTCACTTTTGATAAACCCTGATAACAAGATTCGAGAGTGTCCCATGCTTTCTTTGAAGATTCGACATTCGAGAATTTTGAAAGTATCACGTCATCTAAGACTTGTTGAATAAGGCCAAGAGCTCTATTATCCTTCTTTTTGTTCTCTCTCAACAACATTCATTCAACATTTGAAAGTGTCATCTTTGCTATCTCAGTAGCAGGCTCTAGTAGCCATAAACCAAGAATATAGAATAGGAAGTCGATAAGCTATAGCTACAACTACAAAAGTTGGTTGCATCAATTAAATTGTTATTTTGTGAGGCTGTGTTTCCCTTTCATGTTTGCAAGCAGTGGTGATTGTTATATCTTTAATGAGATAATCCGGTCCAAGAATGTCTGCGGTGACCTGCAGAAGTTGAAGAGCCATGGCAGTGTGTGGTGACGGTGGAAGACGACGTGCGCTTGAAATAATTACACGTACATAATTGTGGCTCTTCTTGTCCATGGTGGCGGTGGAAGACGACGTGCGCTTGAAATCATTACGCGTACATAATTGTGGCTCTTCTTATCCAGTGATACAATCATTTTGTTTGATGCATGCACCTTGTTCAGGCCAGATGGTAGAAGTAGATGTAAAGTGTCCCATATGTCGTGACTGTTAATTGATTAGACTGCCTTCTGCTTATATAATTGACCCTCTGCTATGTGCCACCCTCATCATCAACTCGATCACTTTCGACATCACAATCAGAGGATTGGTTAGATCAAATACCGAGGTTCACTTTGCGCACCCCTTAGTCTGTCGTGGTTCAACAAGGGAAGCCTGAAATGGGAAAGCACCCGCGATAAAACTACTCTAGTTTTTTGTGGAATTTTCAAGTGGAATCTCCTACAGTGGTAGTATCAAACTTATTCTATTGCGAAACCTCGTAACATTCCAGTGATTTATGCTAGGAGGACAACCTTACAGTATGACTCCATGTTATAAAACATATCTCAACGCTTTCACAGCCTTATACCATGGACACCAGCTTCCTAACTAATTTCAAATCCATCCTCCTCCTGTACTTGTGACACCTGCAATTATTCAATCCCTCAACAAGAGATCCTTATTGCAAGGACATTTTTAGTGTATAGACATGATAAATATGAGAGATTTGATACATTATCTCCTCTCTTCATATAATTTTAACGCAAAATAACTCGGACGAAGAACATAGTAAACATGTAAGCCAACATCAAATTACATAGAACACGCCATTACATGAAGCTGCAGTTTGGTTACACGACCAATAAATATACAACACAATAGATTTTGTTATTCCCTTTTCTTCCTATGCTTCTCGCAGACACAAATTAACTCTAACAGAAAACTGAGGCCACAACCCTCTTGTATTCCTACATGTATCGCTCTTCCAGAATCTAATGCCACAACATCTAACATAATGCTCACACATATCCGTAAGGCACCTTTCAACATAAACTCCGAACTAACCTAGGTTCTCCTAAGCTAAATATTATTTTTTTTAAAGAGAAAATACAAAAATGAATTATTCAATTGATGACGGAAACGATTTTCGTCCAAGATTCTCTTGCATCTAATTTCACTTATAAACCACAATTCTTTATTCATGGGAGATAAGGGAGTGGAATATACTTTATTGTGATTTAATCTAAATACAATTTATTTATTTATAAGATTACTCTATCTTGAGTTATATTATTTAATTCTATTTTATGAATTATATGGATGTATAATGTTTTAATTTTCATATCATATCTTTTCTCTTTTTGGTCATTGATTTAGACTTTATAGGCCCTTTGGGATACATCGTTAGAGAACTTGTATATTAATTATTTTTCTTAGGATGATAAATCTTTATCTAGCTTAGAGATGGTTGTGATGCATTGTTTTAGGTTTTAGAGGCCAATATATAAGTTCTAGATTCCCCTATGTCAAGTTTTCATTGGTCATTCCTAATTGTTATAAATGAGTCTAGATCTATCTTAATTTCGGATCTATTAAGTGCTTAGAGGGATCAAATATCTTAACGTGTAAACCTATTTTATGAGTGCAAAACTTGAAAAGCATGAAGGAAGGTTTTCACCTCGAGAAATTGGATCCCTCTCGAAGCTTGATAGATCCAGAGTTAAGATGGATGGATCCCTCTCGAAGCTTGATAGATCCAGAGTTAAGATGGATCTAGGCTCGTTTAATTATATATTTAGTATTTTTTTTAATTTCAATGATTTAAAATCTTTTAATTAATAATTTTGCTTTTACATACTTTTACTCACTCAAAAGTTTAGATAACATAACATAAATGGATATTAAGCAACTTTTCCATAGTGACACGGAGAGTCTTTTTTCCCAAAATTGTAATAAAATAAAATTAAGAAAATATTTCTACATATTTCCCATATTATTTAAAATATATATTAACGACTACACAAATTTCTTTATATAAACAATAAATAAGATATTTGGAAAAATAAAAATATTTTATTATTAATGAAATGTAGGTATTAATTTGTAAAAAAATCGAAATTAAAATTATTAATAGCAAATATTATTTTGAATAAATGAGGTATATTATATATATGTTTGCTTTCGATTGAATAATATTTACAAGTCATTTTACAGTTAATATAATAACAAATTATTTTAATAAGAATAAGAATAAAATGTTTAGTCTTATGGGACAAATCCATCTATGATAGAAGTAATATAAGTATTGAGGAAACTAAAATATTCATATTTCAAATCCCCTAGATGTGACTTGCTTTATGGAGAGGAGCAAAACCTGTAAACTTCTAGAAATTTACTAGTATTCACATGTCAACCACCACGTGACATAAAATATTAGAGAAAATTATATTTTATTATCAATTATATGTATATGTATGCATTTGTACATAAGATAGATTCATGTTAAGTCATATCTATCAAGTGTCTAGAGTGATCGAAACTCTAGTGGAAAGAGTTTGGACCTCAAAAAAGTTGATCCCTCTTCACATCAATAAAATATTTTAATGACAATTTCATATATATATATATAT
>Ga0181464_1001450_pt1 | contig 11927 bp, 10 predicted proteins | sample InSIn2gowninarea_FD_119074 | JGI IMG/M metagenome (GOLD analysis project Ga0181464, IMG submission 119074) | Clean room microbial communities from NASA Spacecraft Assembly Facility at Jet Propulsion Laboratory, Pasadena, California, USA -... ...
ACCATGGACGGCGCCGTGGAGCATAAAGTCGTAAGTCAGGTTCCGGTTGGAATCAATACGGGTTCTTTTGCAATCAGTCCGGACGGTTCCCAGCTTGTTGCCGTGAATGCGGGCAAAAGCGACGCGCCGTGGACAGAAGCCGGAACAGGAGCCGGAGCATCCATTACGTTGTTCAAAATTGGAAAAGCAGACGGCGCGCTGACCAAAGTTGCCGATTATCCGTTTGACGGGATTTATCCGCAAAGTGTAGCTTTCGATAAAGACGGCTCTAATCTTGCCGTTTCCGTTTTTGAATACCTGGAATACGGAATGGGAAATGGCGGAGTTGAATTCTGGAGTGTTACCAAAGGCGAAACGCCTGCACTGAAAAGACAGGAAGCCAAGATCAGCGTTGGGAAAGGCGCACATACATTACGGGTTATTCCCTGACATGCAGCAGATACGCAAAGAAAGCGGGCCGATCATCTTCAGTCCGCTTTCTTTGCTTTTAATACATTCAAACCTATGAAATCGGCATGAATTTCTTAATTTTGCGGTTTCATTCATAAAAATTGATTTACAATGATTACGGTTCAGAACGTATCCTTACGATACGGTAAAAGGATATTATTCGACGAAGTAAATATAAAATTTGTCCCTGGAAACTGTTATGGAGTAATTGGAGCTAACGGGGCTGGAAAATCAACCTTTTTGAAAATTCTTTCCGGCGACATCGAACCACAAACCGGAAATGTACATATGAATCCCGGTGAAAGGATGACGTTCCTGAAACAGGATCAGTTTGAATTTGATGCATATAGCGTGATGGATACGGTGATTTTGGGGCATGAACGCCTTTACAAGATCATGAAAGAACGGGAAGCCATTTACGAAAAAGAGGAATTTACGGATGCTGACGGTGAAAAAGCGGCGGAACTGGAAGCCGAATTTGCAGATCTGAACGGCTGGGAAGCAGAGACGGAAGCAGCGCAATTGTTAAGCGGACTCGGACTGGGCGAAGAACTGCATACGGCAATCATGAGCGATCTGAATGCCAATGACAAAGTTAGGGTTTTGCTTGCGCAGGCATTGTTTGGAAATCCGGATGTGCTTTTACTGGATGAGCCTACGAACAACCTGGACGTTGAAACCGTGCTTTGGCTGGAAAACTTTCTGGCTGATTTTAAAAATACCGTTATTGTTGTTTCTCACAACCGTCACTTTCTGGATGAAGTTTGTACGCACGTTGTTGACATCGATTTCAGTAAGGTTCAGATGTTTACGGGAAATTATTCTTTCTGGTATGAATCCAGCCAGCTTGCCCTTAAGCAGCGTCAGGATGCAAACAGGAAGTCGGAAGACAAGCGAAAAGAGCTGGAAGAATTTATCAGACGCTTCAGTGCGAATGCTTCCAAGTCCAAACAGGCAACTTCCCGCTCTAAATTGCTTGAAAAACTGACGATTGACGATATAAAACCTTCTTCGCGTAAATATCCCTACATTGCTTTCAAGTCGGAAAGGGAAGTGGGCGATCAGTTGCTGCGTATTGAAGGTTTGTCCAAAACGGCCGATGACGGAACCAAGCTTTTTGATAACCTCAGCTTTACGATCAATAAAGGAGAAAAAGTTGCATTTGTTAGCCGCAATGTTCTGGCCATCAGTTCTTTCTTTGATATTATAAATGAAGTTCAGAAAGCCGATAAAGGGAATTATACGTGGGGCGTAACGATTACAAAATCCTATTTTCCAAAAGACCCAACGCCGTTTTTTGATGTAGATCTGAACTTGGTGGACTGGCTTCGTCAGTATTCGGAAGAAAAGGACGAAAGTTTTATCCGGGGATTTTTGGGAAGAATGCTTTTCTCCGGCGAAGAGTCACTGAAAAAGGCAAAAGTGCTTTCCGGAGGTGAAAAAGTGCGTTGTATGCTTTCAAGAACGATGCTTTCGGGTGCAAATGCGTTGGTGCTTGACGACCCGACAAACCATTTGGATCTGGAATCCATTACGGCGCTGAACAACGGATTGATTGACTTTACAGGCTGTCTGTTATTCTATTCGCATGATCACCAGTTCGTGCATACGATTGCAAACCGCATTATTGAAATCGGACCGAAAGGAATTCTGGACAAGTTAATGACTTATGACGAATTCCTGAAAGATGAAACCGTAAAACAGCAGCGTCAGAAACTCTATTAATTGAACGACAAATAAAAAATGCCTTTGATAAACTTTACGTTTGTCAAAGGCATTTTTTATTTATTTAAACTGAAATCCTTCTTACGAGTCGTAGCTCAGGCCGTATTGTTTCAGCACATCCGCGGGAACACCTTCCCAGACATTCGGCGTATTTCCAACATAACCCAGGTCATCAACTCCGATTCGGGTTGTATAAAACCCGGAAGCCGTGAGATTACGCATCATGTTAAAGAACGCAACGCCCTGGCTGTGCATCGGTTTCGCCTTTTCCGGATAAGCAATGTCATCAATGATCTGAATTTGCTGCGCTTTGGTACTAAGCGTAAATATTTTCTTGAACCGTTTGCTGGATTCAAGGTCAAGCCATTTCAGGCCGCCCCGTAAAGGAACCTGATATTGCGGCATGTCCTTGACAATGAACTCAATAAAGTCAGGAACTCCGGCCTGCGTTGCGCTGCCCGATTTGTCATCGGCTGGAATTATAATATCAACAAGAACTTTTATCGTAGCCATTTCGGCAGGCGTGAGAAACTTCTCTTTCATGAGTTTCGCATCCCGGATCGCCTCGTCTTTCGTTCGTCCGCCCGGTATTTTGAGCGGTGTTTCCGGCGGAAACTGTGTATCCAGCTCTCTTTGTTCGGCAAGCGCCACCTGCGGGTTCAGTGCCGTAATGCCAAGCGAACTAAGGGTCAGTGCTTTTAATGAATCTCTGCGTTTCATATTTTGATAAGATTTGAAACTACGTTCAAATGGTTAAATATTCTTTTGCTTAACCTGATTAACAATAAATTCCGATGCACGCATGGAAAGTGCAAGGATGGTCCAGGTCGGGTTTTTATCTGCTTGCGAAACAAAAGATCCGCCGTCTACAACGAACACATTTTTAGCGTCGTGCGCCTGTGAATATTTGTTCAAAGCAGAAGTTTTCGGATCATCGCCCATTCTTACCGTTCCCACTTCGTGGATAATACGGCCGGGAGCCGCAATTCCGTAGTTGGTATCGGCTCCGGGTTTGGTACCACTAGCCACGCCGCCCAATGCATCAATGATTTCCTCAAAGGTATCATGCATGTGTTTGGCCTGTTTGATTTCGTAATCCGACCAGGTGTAATTGAACCGTAAAACTGGAATTCCGTATTTGTCCACAACACTCGGATCAATTTCGCAATAGTTGTTGATATTGGGAACTGCTTCACCGCGTCCGGCCATACCTACGTAAGCGCCATAAAAACGACGGTAATCTTCCTTAAGCGAAGCGCCGTATCCGCCCGCAGGCTTCATCAGACCCGATGCCGTCGGATATTTTCCGTTCATGTTTTCAATTCCTGAACCGAAGCCGTAGCTCGGCATGCCCATTCCGCCGCCGTATTCGATATGGTAACCTCTTGGGAAATCCAGTTTTTTGTTGTCCAGCCACCAAGGCGTGTAAACGTGCATTCCGCCTACGCCATCTTCGTTGTATCTTTTTCTGTCCATCAAATGAGGCAGGAATGCGCCGCGTGATGCACCCGTGGAATCATGAAGGTATTTTCCGACTACGCCGCTGGAATTGGCAAGTCCGGCCGGATGTCTTTCCGATTTGGAGTTCAGCAGAAGCCTTGCGGATTCTCCTGCGCTGGCTGCCAGTACAACTACTTTCGCCTTGATCGTATGTTCCGTCAGTTTTTCACGGTCAACATAAGAAACGCCTGTTGCCAGTCCTGAAACCGGATCGGTAAGTACTTCGCGTGCCATTGCATTATTGATCAGCGTTACATTTCCGGTTTTTACAGCCGGGATACAAAGCACGGATGACGCAGAAAAATCCGCATAAGCCTGACAGCTTCGTGAACATTGACTGCAATAAAAACAAACGCCGCGCTGATCGTTAATTGGTTTTGTCAGGATCGAAAGACGCGATGGAATGACCGGAACATTGGCCTTTTTACCGGCCTGTTTCAGCATAAGTTCATGCAGACGCGGTTTTGGCGGAGGAAGAAAAATCCCGTCCGGCTCGTTGTCCATGTTTTCAACCGTGCCAAAAACCCCGATCAGTTTATCCACCTTATCGTAATAGGGTTTTACTTCATCATAACCGATCGGCCAGTCATCGCCTAAGCCGTCAATGCTTTTTCTTTTAAAATCCTTTGGCCCGAAACGAAGCGAAATCCGGCCCCAGTGATTGGTACGGCCGCCGAGCATCCGTGAACGAAACCAGTCAAATTCTGTACCGTTTTTATGTGTATAAGGCTCACCTTCAATGTCCCAGCCGCCCCATGCTGCGTCAAAATCACCAAACGGGCGGTGATTGGAAGCGCCTCTGCGCGGTGATTCCCAAGGCCATTTAAGTTGTGTAATATATTTAGGATCAGCAGGGTCAAAATATCCGCCTGCCTCTAAAAGAGCCACTTTGGCACCCGCTTTTGCAAGCTCGTGTGCCGCCATTCCGCCTCCCGCTCCCGAGCCAATAATGCAGACGTCAAAAACGACAGGCTGTTCTTTGATTTGAAACATAGTAAAAAGGGTAGTTTAGAAAATACTATTTAATCATTAAATATAAACACGGATTGTATAACAGTGACCGTTCACTTCCATTTTAAAGTTTATTTAAAACAAATCTAAATGGAATGTGGAATTTCGTGTAAAATCTTGCAATAAATACTTTAAGGCAATTGAAAGCAGCTCCTGTTCTTTCCGAAAACTTAAATATTCTTTAACACAACGTTAAAAAATTTCTGTGCTTATAAGACATCTCGTTAATTTTGATCTTTTAATCAAATTGACAGGCTTTGGCAGTTACGGGAAACGATATAAATCTAGCAAAAGAGATTCTGATAAAAGGAGAATTGGTAGCCATTCCTACTGAAACGGTGTACGGATTGGCAGGCAATGCGCTGAATGAAAAGGCGGTTTTATCCATTTTTGAAGTGAAAAACCGTCCGGCATTCGATCCGCTGATTATTCATACCGATTCGGTTGAAAAGGCCATGCAGTATGTCTCGGATTTTCCTGAAAAAGCCCGCAAACTTGCCGGACAGTTCTGGCCCGGACCGCTTACTCTGCTTTTGCCAAAAAAAGCTTTGATTCCCGATCTGGTGACATCCGGGCTGGACAATGTGGCCGTCCGGATTCCGAATCATCCGCTATTGCTCGATTTATTATCCCGACTTGATTTTCCGCTTGCCGCGCCGAGTGCCAATCCATTCGGTTACATCAGCCCGACGAATGCAGCGCATGTGAATGCACAACTGGGTGAAAAAATTCCGTATATTCTGGATGGCGGCGAAAGCAACGTCGGCATTGAATCGACGATTGTAGGATTTGAAGCGTATGAAACGATTATTTATCGCTTGGGCGGCCTTTCCGTAGAAGACATCGAAGGCGTAATTGGCAAAGTAACGCTGATGCCGAATTCGTCATCGAACCCCAAAGCGCCCGGCATGCTGAAAAGCCATTATGCGCCAAGAAAGCCGTTTTATTTGGAAAATGAGCCTATTTTAAATCCGGAAAATGAAAATACCGGGTATCTTTTATTTGACCATTATCTTGAAGGGATAAGCTATGACAATCAGCGTGTTCTGAGCTTCACCGGAAATATGCAGGAAGCTGCGCACAATTTGTTTGCGTATCTGAGAGAACTGGACGCATTGCCGATCGGGCAGATTATTGCAGAACGTGTTCCGATGCACGGCCTCGGACTTGCCATTAATGACCGCCTGCAGCGCGCCGCCGCACACTGACTTATTTGAAAAAATAGGAATGAAAGTTCATTAGAAAAACCTCGTCCGTAGCGCGCGTAATGGCCGTGTAAAGCCAGCGTATGAATTCTGCATTAACCTGTTCTTCAGGCAAATAACCCTGATCAATGAATACCGTGCTCCATTGGCCGCCCTGCGCTTTGTGACACGTTAACGCATAGGCGAATTTTACCTGAAGCGCGTTCAGATATGGATCTTTCCGGAGTGCTTCCGCGCGGTCTTTCTTCGATTTGACATGAAAATAATCTGCAAGAACACTTTCGTACAGCTTCTTGTTATCGTCCGACGAAAGCGAAGGCGAAGCGGAATGCAGCGTGTCCAGAAAAATCTTGGCATTGAACTCCGGCTGTTTTTCATAATCCGTCAGCCGTAAAACTACATCTGCAAACCGGAAACCGTGAATTTCTTCTGTTTTCCGGATTTTCAGCAATTCCACAAAATCACCGTTGGCAATAAAACCCGCAGGCGAATCTTCATCGAGTACGTTATAGTTGTTGCGCACAACCATCAGCCGGTCGCCGGCATCGATTTCTTCCTCTGAAAAGTTAATGGCCCTCCGGATAAATTCGTTATACTGCACAGCCGCTTTGTTGGAACGCGTCAGAATGATTGAATTTTCCTGTCCGTATTTGTCGTACGCATAACGCAGCCCTTCTTCCAGCTTTTCACCGGTCATTTTGAACACATCGCGGTAACTTCTCGTCGTAATCTGAATGTTTGGCTTTTCGGACGCAAGTTCCGTTCTCAGCAGCGTCGCATTGTAAAGGATGCCCGATTCCTCATCCTGCCGCATGACTTCTTTCAACTCTTCCTGAAAAACAGACATGTAAAAAGTCCTTTCCAGATATTCGCCGTCAAGCGCCGGACTGAGTTCACGGCCAACCGGCGGAAGCTGGGCTACATCGCCGACGAGCATGAGTTTGTTTCCGGGATTTTCAAACACGAATTCGATCAGATCGGCAAGCAGGCTGCGGTTGCCGAAATCAGCCTCATCCGTAATCATAGACGCTTCATCTACAATGAATAGCGTATTGTCGTGATAATTTTTCTGACGCTGAAATGCCAGCGTGCCGGAAAAAGAATCGGCAGTCTGTTTATAAATTTTCTTATGGATCGTCAGCGCAATTTTTTCCGAATAACCCGACATTACTTTGGCAGCGCGGCCGGTCGGAGCAAGCAGCACGGATTTATACCCGAAGTTTTTCAAAACCTTGATTAGTGTGCTGATAATCGTGGTTTTTCCCGTTCCTGCGTATCCTTTCAGCAGAAAACAGTCGCGGTAACGTTCGAGTCCGGATTCTTCAATCAGAAAATTGTCTGTCTGGGCGAAGAAACGAAGCTGACCCTCAGTGGGTTTGAAAGGAAAACGTTTGCGCAGTAACTGGGAAGGTAAAATTTTATCTGTTTCCATGATAACGAAACTAATGGAACGAATGCAAATATCAAAGTAGCTATTCAGTTACAAAAATATACTTAGAATTAATTGGATTTTAATGTTGCAATTTTCTATATTGTTTTTCTTTTTATCTCCAATTCTTAACCTAATCATCTATGCTGGTACATCATGTAATGGGCAACAAGCCTTTCAATGCAATTTGGTCAGTTACTCAGGATAACACAGTATTTGAGGCTCTGGAGCTTATGGCTGCAAAAAACATCGGAGCGGTTTTGGTTCTTGAAGATAACGAACTGATCGGAATATTTTCAGAAAGGGATTATGCAAGAAAAGTTATTCTGCAGGGAAGGGCTTCGCGCGATACGCTGATCCGCGACGTAATGACGAGCAAGGTAATTACCGTTGAAACCGATCAGAAAATCGAGGAATGTATGCAGATCATGTCGGATAAACATATTCGCCATTTGCCTGTAAATCAGCGTGGAAAGCTGGTCGGTATTATTTCCATCAATGATATTGTTTCTGCCATTATGCATGAACAGAAAGAACACATCAACACCTTGGAAAGCTACATTTCAGGAAGTCCTTATTCCTGATTTCAACCCGATTAACAGTAAAATAAATTTTTTCAGAAAGGTAAATTCTGCCCGAATAGCACAGAAACGCCTTTCCTGACAGAATTATGTCTTGTCAATTCTGTCAGGATGTTTATATTTACCGCTCCAAAAATCAGGCTTTGATAAAACTGAATGAACCAATAAAGGATTTGTACGGCGGCATTGTCCGGGTACGCGTTTGCGGAATCTGCATGGCCAATCACAAAATATTATTGATCAATCATTCACTTTATGGAAAAGACGGGTTTTTCTGGAGTCCGCCTGGCGGTGGAATCGGTTTTGGAGAAACGGCGGAGATTGCCTTGCAAAGGGAATTTCGGGAAGAAACCGGTCTGGAAGTGAAAATAGGGCAGTTGCTGTTTGTTAACGAACATATTCAGGCGCCGCTGCATGCCGTTGAATTATTTTTTAAAATCGATTCATTTGAAGGCATGCCGGAAAAAGGGTATGATCCGGAACTGCCCGCCGAAAACCAGATTATTGCCGACGTCCGTTTTATGAGCTGGGAAGAACTCCGTAAATTTCAGGATCATCAGCTGCACAGCCTGTTTTCGCATGTACAGGCGCTGGACGAGATTTTGCAGCTTAAAAAATACATTTCCGGAGTTGCCGGTTAATTTGAGTATTCATTATTTATTACCCTTTTATTGTGGCACATTCTGAAAACCAGGTCATTGAAGTTATTCCTACCTTGCTTGTAGGCGATAATTCTTTTGACGAGGCCAGCATTCCTTTTTGTACGTTATGTATCGAAGTGGATGAACGCCGAATCCGTTTTTGCATTGTCCGTGATGAAAATATGGAATGCATCTGGCTGGAAGATTACGGATTTGAAACCATTCTGAATCCGAATGAAATCTTTGAAAAGCTGAAAAAGATTTTCACCGGCCATTTATTATGGTCATCTCATAACTGGAAAAATGTAAGGATCGCGATCAATTCGCACGCTTTCAGCCTGATCCCAACCGTTATATTTGATAAAAATTCCATTCGGGATTACCTTGAATTTGCATTGGGAAATCCGGTTCCGAATGATGAAAAAGTGTTGTATCACGAGCTTCCGCTTGTTCATGCATACAATGTGTTCAGCATTCCGCAAATCTGGTACGACTGGATGATCAATCATTTTGGTTCGTCGAGCATTACTTTTTACCATCTTACAAGTCCGCTGATCATCGGTGCGTTGGTAAGCCATGCCGAGCATGAAGAATTCCGGATTGTATCGGTTTATTTTGAAAAGGATTATTTTACACTTGTTATTACTGAAAGTCAGCAGCTTATTCTTTGCAACCGGTTCCGGTTTTCACAAGCGCAGGAACTGGCTTACATCATTCTTTTTACACTAAGCCAGCTGAATTTTCTTCCGGAAGAAATAAAAGTGATCTGTTACGGCGAGGTCACAGCTTCCTCGGACACGTTTACGGAGCTTTCACAGTTTTTTCCCAATTTACAAATCGGAAACGGTCCTACGACGCTGAAATACAGCACACAATGCGCGCACGTTCCCGGTCACCGGTATTTTGGTCTTTTCAATACTTATCTTGTTTCATCCTGATCAGCAAATCAAAGCTATATGAAGCGTATTGCGTTATTTCCCGGCTCTTTTGATCCTTTTACCAAAGGGCATGAAGACATTGTCCTGCGCGGATTGCGGCTTTTTGATGAAGTGGTGATCGGAATAGGAAATAACGCGACCAAAAAGCGTTATTTCCCGTTGGATGTCATGAAAGAAATGATTGAAAGGACGTTTGAAAATCAGGAAAACGTCCGGGTAATTACGTATGACGACCTTACTGCGCATACGGCCCGTGAACTTGGCGCCACCTTTTTGCTGAGAGGCTTGCGCAATACGACGGATTTTGAATACGAAAACGGAATTTCTCAGGTTAACCGTTATTTGTATGAAGAAATTGAAACCGTTTTTCTGATTACTTCGCCTAATCTTGCGCCGATCAGTTCCAGTATTATCCGCGATCTGCACCGGTACGGACAAGGCGTGGACAATTTCCTGCCTTATTCGCTTACGGAATTAAATAAACTCAGTCAGGAAGGATAAATTTTACCAAAGAATCACGGATTATTCGTTGTACTTGTGGATTTTATTCAGGCTGTCAATGACGTAGCGGATTGAGCTGTACGAATTGATCAGGATCGATTTTGATTCCGAAGGTGAATACCAATCCAGTTTTTCAATCTGCTCTTCTGCCTGCGGCTCCATTTCGGAATCGTCGATGCAGTCAAAAAGGTACCATTTCGTGCGTTTCAGAATGCGGTTATTGTTCAGGCTGTATGTATGCCAAGTTGTACAGATCCGGTCTTTGATGGAAGCGCTGACGCCGGTTTCTTCCTTGATTTCGCGAACGGCTGCCGTTTTCGAGTTTTCACCTTTGTCCAGCTTTCCTTTTGGCAAATCCCATTTTTTTCTGCGGAACATAAACAGCCATTTACCGTCTTTGACCACGACGCCGCCGGCCGCTTTGATCACTTTATATAATCCTTTTATTTTTTCTTCCACTTCCGATTTTTCGCGTGTGGCCATCGTCACGGAAAGCATCTCTTTCGGCAATTCTTTTTCCAGAAGCTGAATAACCTGTACGGCCGTGGTTGCGGTGGAATTAAGAAACAGGATATGTCCTGTCAGCATGGTCTTTTTCAGTTTCTCAAGCCTGAGATCAATTATATGATCAAAACCCGAAGTTTCAGAGGTGGAAAGCTGATTGGTCCGTACAATTCTGAATGGACGGTCGTCAAAAAAAATGATCATTTTTCAAATGGTACGTGATAGGATGCCAAAATTAAGTAAAGAGTTTAGTTTAGACAGTGATTATTATTGATAAATTTGTATTGGTAACAAATATACAGTTCTTGGAACTCCTGATAATTCTACTTTTAGTGCTTCTCAATGGTGTTTTTTCCATGTCCGAGATTGCACTCGTTTCATCCCGAAAATCCCGTCTTGAAGCTGCTGCGAAAAATGGCGATGCCAGTGCAAAGGCCGCATTACACCTCGCCAGTTCTCCAAACCGCTTTCTGTCAACCGTTCAGATCGGCATCACTTTGATCGGGCTTCTGACGGGTATGTACAGCGGCGATAACATAACTTCCAACCTGGAAAAGTTTATAGCCGGAATCCCTCTTCTGAACCCGTACAGCCATTCGCTGGCAGTCGGAACCGTGTTGGTCATAATCACCTATCTATCGCTTGTGCTTGGCGAACTTGTGCCGAAGCGGGTCGGAATGGCCAATCCGGAAGCTATTTCGCGGTTTATGGCAAGACCCATGAATCTGCTTTCGAAAGTTACGGCTCCGTTTATTGCTTTGCTGAGCTTTTCAAGTGACCTGATTATTAAAATCCTGAACATAAAACCGAGCGAGAATTCGGTGACAGAGGAGGAAATCAAAAGTTTGATCCAGGAAGGGACTTCCGGTGGCGTTTTTGAGGAAATCGAACAGGAAATCGTGCACAATGTTTTTCAGCTCGGCGACCGGAAAGTTACTTCGCTGATGACCAACCGGCAGGAAATCGTATGGCTCGATCTGGAAGATTCGGTGGAGGAAAACAAGGCAAAGATATTTGAATCGCGTCATTCCATTTATCCGGTTTGCAGCGATACGGTGGATAATGTGGTCGGGCTTGTGTATGTAAAAGATCTGATCGCGACGGACATTGAAGCACAACTTGCCAACCTGAATGCGATTGTAAAAGATCCGGTCTATTTGCCGGAAAGCAACCGGGCTTATCAGGCGCTTGAAAAATTCAAGGAACAGCGCGTATATTTCGGGATCATTGTCGATGAATACGGCGGATTGCTCGGCGCACTTACAATGCACGATATTATGGATGCGCTCGTTGGCGACATTTCTGAAGACATTGAAGAAGCTTCTGAAATCGTAAAGCGGGAAGACGGAAGTTATCTTATTGACGCCCAGTTGCCGTTTGATGATTTTCTGCAGTATTTCAATATCAATATGCCCGATGCGGAAAGGCGTGAGCTGACGGGG
>Ga0181464_1001453_pt1 | contig 11920 bp, 10 predicted proteins | sample InSIn2gowninarea_FD_119074 | JGI IMG/M metagenome (GOLD analysis project Ga0181464, IMG submission 119074) | Clean room microbial communities from NASA Spacecraft Assembly Facility at Jet Propulsion Laboratory, Pasadena, California, USA -... ...
TTGGTGCTGTCTGACGGCACTCTGGCGGCTTCTGGGACTAAAGAAAGTATTTTCGAGCGTCCCCGTAACTTTACTACCGCTCAAATTACTGGATGCAAAAACTTCTCGCGCGCGGAGGTTCTTTCACCCCAAAAAGTTCGAGCAATAGACTGGAATTGTACTTTACAGGTGACTGAGACAAATTTAAGCCAAACACGATATATAGGTATTCGCGCCCATCAACTAATTTTTAGAGATACCCCAATAGAAAATACTTTCCCTTGCTGGGTTGTGCAAACTAGCGAAACACCGCACCGCATGACAATTTATCTTAAACTACACAAGCCGCCCACTCAACTTAACGATTACCATCTGCAAGCAGAAGTATTTAAAGAAAAGTGGGCTGTGTTAAAAGATCGTCCCTTTCCTTGGCTTGTATATTTAGATCCCATGCGACTATTTTTAATGGAAAGCTAAGTTTCATCAAGCTTCTAGCTGTTGCTGCGCTTGAATAGCGATCGCTTTATTATGACTAATATCCGCTTCTTCTTGTCGCCCCATCTGTTCTAAAGCAACTCCCCGGTTAAACCATCCCCAATAATCATTGGGTTTTAACTCTAGCACTCGATCGAAAGCGGCGATCGCATCTTCGTAGCGTTCCATTTTTCCCAAGCTTAAGCCTAAGCTGTACCAAGTCCGATTGCAATCTGGCTGAATTTCTAAAGCCCGGTCAAAACTTGCCAAAGCCTTCTCATGTTTACCCCAATCGCTTAAAATTAAGCCTCGGTGATACCAAGCTAGGAAACCATCGGGTTTAAACTCAATCGAGCGATCAAAACTATTTAAAGCTTCTTCGTGGCGTTGCAACTGTTTTAAAGCTGTCCCTCGGTTGTACCAAGCCCAGTAAGCATTAGGTTGTAATTGCAAAGCGCGATCGAAACTCGCAATAGCCTTTTCAAAAACGCCGCAGTCACTCCAAGTAATGCCGCGATTGTGCCATACAGTAGAACTATCGGGGTTAAATTCTAAAGCTCGGTCAAAGCTATTAATTGCCTCAATATAGCGCCCCAACTTACCTAGGGCAATGCCGCGATTGTGCCACAACCAGCAAGCATCGGGGCGAATTGTCAAAGCGCGGTCAAAACTAGAAATCGCATCTTCGTGTCGTCCTAAACTACCCAAAGCAAAACCCCGTTGGGACAAAGCCTCGCTATAATCGGGTTTATATCTCAAGGCGCGAGTAAAACTAAAAATCGCTGCTTCGTACTTTTCTGCCTTAACTTGGTGTACTCCTTGATGAAATAAAAATTCTGCTTCTAAACTTGGGGTTAACATCATATTATTTAGCATCATACCTAAGACTGATTTTATATTTAAAGTTCCCAAAAAATGACTAAGATCGATCATCAAAGTGTTGAGTTTCGTGTCGAACGCGATTCAATGGGCGACAGGCAAATTCCAAGCCATGCCTATTACGGCATTCAGACGTTACGCGCCATAGAGAATTTTCCGATTAGTGGTATTAAACCCTTACCGACTTACGTTGATGCCTGCGTGACAATAAAAAAAGCTACAGCCATTGTAAATGGCGAGCTTGGTTGCATTCCTCAAGATATTGCCAAGGCAATTATTCAAGCTACCGAGGAAATACTGAAAGGCGATTTGCGCGCTCAATTTGTAGTAGATATTTACCAAGCTGGGGCGGGTACTTCGCACCACATGAACGTAAACGAAGTATTAAGCAATCGCGCTTTAGAGATTTTAGGGGCAGAAAAGGGCAATTATCAAAGAGTTAGTCCCAACGATCACGTCAATTACGGACAATCTACTAATGATGTAATTCCGACAGCAATTAGGATTGGTGGATTGTTAGCACTAAAACGGACTTTGTACCCAGCATTGGATAAAGCGATCGCATCGTTACATCTTAAAGCTGAAGAATTTATTGATATAGTCAAATCAGGCAGAACTCACTTACAAGATGCTGTTCCCGTTAGGCTTGGCGAAAGTTTCCGCGCTTGGGCGCAAATTCTTACCGAACACAAAACCCGTTTAGAACTAGCACAAATAGACTTAACTCGGCTAGGGTTGGGAGGTAGTGCGGCAGGTACGGGTTTAAACACTCATCCTGATTATAGAGTCCGCGTTGCAGAAGTATTATCGGAATTACTAAACCAGCCATTAGAACCCGCCCCGCACATGATGGCAGCAATGCAAAGTATGGCTCCTTTTGTGAATGTTTCGGGGGCAATTCGCAATTTAGCGCAAGATTTGGTTAAAATTTCCCACGATTTGCGGTTGATGGATTCTGGCCCAAAAACTGGATTAAAAGAGATTCAATTACCACCCGTACAACCTGGATCTTCAATTATGCCAGGGAAATACAACCCCGTAATGGCAGAAATGACCGCAATGGTCTGTTTTCAGGTGATGGGGTATGACAATGCAATTACTTTTGCTGCCCAAGCAGGACAATTAGAGTTAAATGTCATGATGCCTTTAATTGCCTACGATTTAATTCACTCGATTGAAATATTGGGTAACACCATTGCGGCGCTGACAGATAATTGTATTGTTGGAATTACGGTAATGCGCGATCGCTGTCGCAGTTACGCTGAAGGTAGTCTTGCCTTAGTTACTGCTTTAAATCCCCACATTGGCTATCTTAATGCCGCCTCTGTAGCTAAAGAATCTTTAGAAACAGGTAAATCTTTGCGCCAAATTGTTAAAGAAAGAGAGTTAATGACGGAAGAAGAATTAACTAAGGTGCTGAATTTAGAACAAATGAGCGCTATGCCAGAAGTTTTGTAGTTTTTAAACCCCGTACTGCTTAAACCAGGCTTGGAGGCGTTGCCAGCCAAGCCTTGCTTCTTTTTGGCGGTAGGAGGGGCGATAATCTGCAAAAAAGGCGTGGGGCGCTTCAGGATAAATAACAATTTCCGATTTATTGCTACTATTCAAAGCTTGGCGCATTTCTTCTACAGTTTTTACAGGAATGCCCGTATCTTTACCGCCGTAAAGCCCCAGTACCGGGACTTTCAAGCTAGAGGCAATATCTACAGGGTGATTTGGAGTTAAAACAGCTTGCTCGCCCACTAATCGCCCATACCAAGCAACGCCAGCTTTAACTTTAGGATTGTGGGCAGCGTACAACCAAGTAATGCGTCCACCCCAGCAAAAGCCTGTAATACCTAATCTATTAATATTACCTTTCGCTGACTTTACAGCCCAATTTACAGTGGCATCGAGATCGGACAAAACTTGCTCGTCGGGTACTTTGGCTACTACTTTACGAATTTCGTCAACATTGCTTAAGCGTAAAACATCGCCTTGACGGATAAATAATTGCGGTGCGATCGCACTATAACCAAGTTTAGCAAAGCGGCGGCAAACATCTTGGATATGTTCGTGTACGCCAAAAATCTCTTGAATTACTAAAACTATGGGGAAATTCGCACCCGTACTAGGCATTGCTCGATAAGCTGGAATTTCGCCATCTTTGACGGGAATTTTAACCATTGAGGCGATTAATCCCTTGGAGTCCGTAGTAATAACTTTGGCAGAAATCGGTTGTACGGCTAAAGCAAAACCTGTGGCTAAAGTAGCTGTAGTAATAAAGGTACGCCGGGTTACTTTTTTCATAATGTTAATTTTAGAAAAACCAAGTTTATTATCGCTGCGCGCAACTAAGCTAAAGGAGCTATACCTGTCCACAGTGCCACGATCGCATCAGAGATAGCGTTTTCTGTCCCCATTGATTGAGATGAACTAATGTTTTCCGACAACGCCAAGCTGTGCAAGTATGCAAGCAAAAGTCCTGCTACAGCCGTTACATTATCTGTACGAATGCGCCCTAGCTGTACTTCAGCATTTAGATATTCGGTCAGTTTTATACTAAGCTGTATCCCAGGCATGGTATGACTCTCTAGCAATGTTTGCTTATTAGAGGCAGGATGGCTAAGGAGTGATAAAAAAACTGGCATCACTTCACGAAAGTAATCAAGAATTTGCAAACTTAGCAATTCAAGGTTGGTAGCGACCGATTTTTGACCGGGCTGAACCAAATCAAATATCTTATCAATTTGCGTTGATGGCATTACCATTGCTGCAAAAAACAGAGCTTCTTTAGTATTAAATCGCTGGAAAATAACTGCTTCTGAAATTCCAGCTATTTTAGCGAGAGTTCGAGTAGAAGCTTTTGCCCCTTCTTTAAGAAAGAGATTTCGCGCGTAAGTAAGGATTTCTTCATTGGTAATAGTTTTAGGGCGGGGCATTAGTCACTAAAAGAATTGTTTGCGGGCGATCGCACAAACATCTTTTTAGAGAATTTCGTACCAAAGGCAAAATTAATTATCCCCAGATTAACAGCTTTTTTTCTCCAAAATAATGCCGTGTTCTCGACGAATTTTAATTATAGGCTGTTCTTTTAGTATAGAAAGTTCTGCGATCGCTAACCTTTTTTTCATTTGTAAGCTCTTGAAGATAATGCTAATAATACGTGGCAGGCAAGTAACCCAAGTGCTTACTAATTTAAGGTGTCCAATCCCTGATAAAACTTGGCGATGCTCAAGGTTCGCAACTGCACGGTGCATCTCGCTGATTTTTGCTGTTGTAGCAAAGAGCATCCATATATGTACAGCAATTTCATCCTCCACAGAAGTACCGCAATTAAACAAAATGTGTACTGCGTCGTGCTGCTCGAATGCTTGTGTTATTTCTACAGGTATTTTGTCTGTCATGTCACCTTCAAGTTCTAATGCACGCCATTTTTGCATTGCCTCGCCTAGAGTTATTAAAGTCTCAACGTTAAAACTATTGCTCATAGCAACACTCCTTTTTTCAAGATTTATAAGCAAGCACTTACTTACAAATTATTTATAACATAAGCAAGCACTTACTTACATACAAACAATTTTACCCAAGCCCTTTAAGCAGAATGAAGCGGTTGCGATCGATTAAAGCAAGCAATATTCATTACCTTAGGACTTCGCTTAAAATACTATTAGCCCAAGTCTTCAGGAGAAAAGCGGTATGGATATAGACAAAATTGATAATCAATCTAACCCACTCCTAGAAGATAAAAACGACGAAACCCCAGATATTGGGGGCGGTTTACCAATAATTGAGTATTGGGCAAAACATACGCTGTCGCCAGAAGGGGCGAAATTGTGGCAAACTTTACTCCACAAAAGTGCTTGCTTGTCTTGTGCTTGGGGAACGGGGGGACAAAAAGGCGGCTTTACTAATGAAAATGGTGAAAAACTCCAGCGCTGTATGAAAAGTGTGGAGGCAATTTCGGCAGAAATTAAACCGCCCGTCCCTGCTTCGGTTTTTACGGATAATACTATCGACGAGTTGCAAAAGCTGACTTCTTACGAAGCTGATAGATTGGGAAGACTTAGTTTTCCCATGATTTTACGGGAAGGACAAGCGCATTACGATCGCATTTCTTGGCAAGAAATCTATACTATTGCTACCAATGCTTTCCAAAAGCAGCCGGAGAGAGTAGCGTCTTATAGTTCGGGACGATCTTCTAATGAAGCGGCGTATCTATTGCAATTAATGATGCGGGTTTTGGGTTCTAATAATTTGGCAGATTGTTCGGATTTATGCCACGCGCCTTCAACAACAGCACTTAAACAGATGTTTGGTTCTGGTACTTCGATGGTAAGCCTAGAAAGCCTAGAAAAGTCCGATTGTGTGGTTTTAATTGGTTCAAATCCCGCTTATAACAATCCGCGATTGATGAACGAACTAATTAAGTTGCGCGATCGCGGTGGTAAGGTAATTGTGATTAATCCTATTGTGGAAGTTGGTTTAGTTAAGTTTGGTTCGCCAGCTTTTCCGATAAAGTCTTTGGTGGTAGGGTCAGATATAGCTAATCTTTACGTGCAACCGCTTCCTGGTAGCGATACGGCTTTATTTGTAGGCATCCAAAAATATCTTATTGAGCAAGGGTTAGTTAAAACCGATTACTTGCAAGCTCATACCGAAGGCTGGGAAGCAGTTATTGAAAGCGTTACTTCTACCAGTTGGGAAACTATTACTACTACTTGCGGCGTGGCAAAAACTGAAATAGAAGCCGCCGCTAAATTAATTGCAAGTTCTCAAGCTGTAGTTTTTGGTTGGGCGATGGGGGTTACTCAGCAAGCAAACGGTGTAGACAATGTTTTTAGTATTGCAAATACTGCCTTAATGACAGGCAATGCAGGCAAAGTAGGGGCGGGAACAATGCCGATACGCGGACATTCTAACGTCCAAGGCTTCGGATCGATGGGTGTAACTATCCACCTCAAAAAAGAAATTAAAACCGCTTTAGAAAAATTGTTGGGGCGGAGTCTTGAATTAGCTTCAGGATACGATACGCGCAAGCTGATTGAAGCGGCGGATGCGGGGAAAGTAGATACTTTAATCTGTTTGGGGGGGAATTTGTTTGCGGCTAATCCCGACTCTACCCAAGCAAAACGCGCTTTATCTAAAATTGACACCGTTATTTATCTTGCTACTAAGCCCAATCTCGGACACTTTCACGGGTTGGGGAGAAAAAACACGATAATTATTCCTGTATTTGCTCGGTTTGAAAATCCCTACAAAACAACAACCGAATCTGGTAACAACTTTGTAAGATTGAGCGATGAAGGGACAACCCACCTTAAAGACGCAGATTTAATTTCTGAAGTGGAATTTTTAACCCAACTTGCTCATCGATTGCATGGCGAAACGCCGATTGATTGGCTAAAACTGCAAAATCCGCAATACGTCCGTCAACTAATTGCTAAAACCATTCCCGGTTACGAAAAAATTGCCGATCTTGACGAAACAAAAGAAGAATTTACAATTTCGGGACGGGTTTTTACTGAGCCAAAGTTTCCCACACCTTCGGGAAAAGCAACAATGTTTGTAAGTCCTCTACCCGATCTTACATTGCCAACCCCGGAAGATTTTGGCGTGTCCCAATCCGTGCCAAATGTAGTTATTGCTTTAATTACCGGGCGTAGTTATTCTCAGCACAATACGGTTGTTTATCAGCTAAATGACAAATATCGAGGAATGCCCCACCGTAATTGTATTTTAATGAACCATAAAGACGCAGAGAAGGCAAAATTAAGAAGTCGCACTCTTGTTACAGTCCAAGGAGACGCAGGCAAGTTAGAAAATGTAGAAGTAATTTACGGTAGCGTCAGGGAAGGTGCGGCATTGATGTTTTACCCCGAAGCTAATGCAATTTTTAAAGCTAGGATTGATGTGCGATCGGGTACGCCAGCTTTTAAACGAGTGGGTGCGATCGTTTACGCTCAACCTATTTCAACACCCTAGTGGCGTTAAAAATCGCCGCTAAAGCTACCCCTACATCTGCAAACACTGCTTCCCACATTGTTGCTAGTCCAAATATACCCAGAGCAATGAAGATAGCTTTGACAACTAGGGCGAAAATGATATTTTGCCAGACAATCGAGTGAGTTTTTCTAGCAACGGCGATCGCTTCTGCAACTTTAGAGGGGTCATCGTTCATAATTACCACGTCCGCCGTCTCAATTGCCGCCTCCGCTCCCAAACCGCCCATTGCTATCCCTACATCGGCTCTAGCGATTACTGGCGCATCATTAATTCCATCGCCTACAAAAGCAACTTTCCCTTTTTTTCTGCCTTCTCGCAGTAGTTTTTCAATAGCTGTAACTTTATCTTCTGGCAATAGTTCCGCTTCATAGGAATCTACTCCTAAAGTTTGAGCTACTTGTTTAGCAACAGTTTGAGAGTCTCCTGTCAACATGACAATGTTGTTAACTCCCAAAGTTTTTAAAGACTTAATTGCTTGGATTGCATCGGGTTTTGGCTCGTCGGAAATTGTGATGTATCCCGCATAAATCCCTTCTACGGCTAGGTGAACTACTGTCCCTTGGACATTACAGGTATCGTGAGGGATGTTTTCTCGGTGCATTAGGCGATCGCTTCCTGCCAATACTACCTTTTTTTCTACCTCAGCTTGAATACCATGAGCGGCTATTTCGGTGTAGTTAGAAATAGTAGATTCATTAATTGGTTCTCCGTAAGCTAATAGGATTGATTTAGCAATAGGGTGATTGGAGTTTGATTCTGCTTGCGCTGCTACTTTTAGCAATTGCGCTTGATTAAACCCATTACTAGGCACTATCTCATTTACTTTAAATACACCTTTAGTTAAAGTACCTGTTTTGTCAAATGCAACCGCTTTAACTGCTGCTAAACTATCTAGAAAAGTAGAGCCTTTAACTAAAATTCCTCGTTTTGCTGCGCCCCCAACGCCCCCAAAATAGCCCAAAGGAATACTAATTACAAGTCCACAGGGACAAGAAATAACTAGCAGCACTAAGGCTCTGTATACCCATTCGGCGTGAGTAGCGCCGGGAATAAATAAGGGCGGCAATAACGCCACTGCTAAAGATAAAATGACGACAACTGGAGTATAGCGTTGGGCAAATTTAGTAATAAATTTCTGCGTCTGAGATTTCTTGCTACTGGCATTCTGCACCAATTCTAAAATCCGGGCGATGGATGATTCCCCAAATAGTTTTATAACTTCAATTGTTAGTACCCCAGACTGATTAATTGTTCCGGCTAATACGGTTTCTCCTACTCCCACGCTGCGGGGAACAGATTCACCTGTCAGCGCTGAGGTATCAACTTGAGATTTACCATCAAGAATTTTGCCGTCTAAGGGAATTTTCTCGCCGGGTTTAACTAAAATTGTGTCTCCCACTTTAACTACTTCTGGGGAAACGGTTTTGATGCCATTATCAGTTTTGAGGTTGGCGGAGTCTGGACGGATTTCCAATAGCGCGGAAATAGAGCGCTTGGAGCGGCTAACGGCGGTTTCTTGGAACAATTCGCCAATTTTAAAAAATAGCATTACTCCCACTGCTTCCGGGAGTTGGTGAATAGCGATCGCGCCTAGGGTGGCGATCGTCATTAAAAAGTTCTCGTCGAATACCTTACCACGAAGGATATTGCGCCCCGCACTGGTTAAAACACTCCAGCCGCTTAATAAGTAAGCAGGAATAAAAACTAAATACTCTCCAATGCTAAAAGGTGTATTGTGCAAGGTTTCTTCAAAGACTGAACCCAGGATAAACAAAGAAATGACTATCCCTACTAAAATCCCTTCTCGCTTCAGACTAAATCCATGCTCGTGATTATGTTCGTGTTCGTGTTCGTCATCGTGTCCGTGCTGGCGATCGCCGCTTGGCTCGCTGTCAGCACCACAACAACCTGAATGGGTTGATTTTCGGGTCATTTTGTCTCCTAAATTTAAACCCGTTAAGGTATGTTCTCAAAATTTTAAGCTATTTATTCTAATATGTGAACACTTATTCATAGTTTTGCCATGATGCCTGTAGAATGATTCTCATTTCAGTGCTTATACTAGAGAAAAATCTTTTAAAGGCTCTAAACCTGCTCGTGAATAAGCAACAATTGCGACCGACTCAAATGGATGATGCCCAAACTTGTGAAACCCATTGTTTAACTGACTTGGGCGATCTACTTAAAATTGAGCCTAAACTGCTGTCAATGGTTAAAGCGCAGCAAATGGCGGAACTGTTTGGAGTGCTGGCAGATCCCAATCGACTGCGATTGCTGTCCGCTTTAGCGGCTGCACAAGAGTTGTGCGTGTGCGATTTAGCTGCGGCGTTAAAAATGAGCGAATCCGCCGTTTCTCATCAGCTAAGATTATTGCGAACTATGCGTTTAGTTAGCTACCGCAAAGAAGGGCGCAATGTTTATTATGGTTTGGCAGATAGTCACATTGTTGATTTGTATCGCTCGGTAGCAGAACACTTAGACGAGGTAGAAGCGTAGACTTATTTTTGGCATTGCGATCGCCCCAAGTCTCAATTTGCTGTAAAGATTGTCGGACTTGCTAAAATGTTTTTTCTATTTATTTTTATGCTCATTGATGCCAATCAAAAGCTTGTTCTTGATAATTTGCTAAAATTATGAAAACATTATGAGAAAAGCAAGCGGCAAAATGAATGGCTAACCCAGAAAATCGTCCTAGTCTCCCGGAAGTTCACCGAAGTATTAAAATCCCAGAGGATGGCGGTTTTTGGCGCAAAATGCTGGCTTATGCGGGGCCGGGTTATCTTGTTTCTGTAGGCTATATGGATCCTGGTAACTGGGCGACAGATATTGCTGGCGGGTCTAAGTTTGGCTATACATTGCTCTCGGTGATATTGCTTTCAAACTTAATGGCAATTTTGTTGCAATCGTTGTGCGTGCGGTTGGGTGTTGCTACAGGACGCGATTTAGCTCAAGCTTGCCGAGATTATTTTAGTCCCCGAATTAACTTTTGTTTGTGGGTACTGTGTGAAATTGCGATCGCCGCTTGCGATTTAGCAGAATTATTGGGAAGTGCGATCGCTTTGCAACTATTGTTTGGAATCCCTTTACTGTGGGGAGTCTGCATTACAGCCCTAGATGTACTTGTATTACTATTTTTGCAAAATAAAGGCTTTCGTTACGTGGAAGCTTTAGTAATTACTTTAGTAGCAACGGTAGGCATCTGTTTTACTGCCGAAATTATCTTTTCTCAACCGGATGCGGGAGGGATTTTACTAGGATACGCGCCGAAAATAGAGATTTTGCAAAATCCAGAAATGCTCTATATTGCGATGGGCATTTTAGGAGCAACAGTAATGCCTCATAATTTATATTTACATTCGTCTATTGTGCAAACCCGCGACTTTCAACCAACTAGCGAAAAAAAATGGGAAGCGATTAAGTTTGGCACGATTGATTCGACAGTAGCTTTATCTTTAGCACTATTTATCAATTCAGCTATTTTAATTGTTTCGGCGGCTACGTTTCATTTTTCCGGTAATCAAGAGTCGCCGAAATTCAAGATGCTTACAAGCTTCTGTCACCATTATTAGGGGTTGGTGCAGCTAGTACCATTTTTGGGTTGGCGTTATTAGCTTCAGGGCAAAGTTCAACGCTAACGGCGACATTGGCGGGACAAGTTGTGATGGAAGGCTTTTTACACTTACGTTTGCCTTCTTGGTTGCGGCGTTTGGCAACTAGATTATTGGCGATCGTTCCGGCGGTAATTGCAATTATTCTTTTTGGTGAAAAAAGTACGGGGAGTTTGTTAGTTTTTAGCCAAGTTATTTTAAGTTTGCAGTTATCTTTTGCTGTAATCCCTTTGGTGATGTTTACAAGTAAACGCCGATTGATGGGAGAGTTTGTTAATCCTTTATGGTTGAAAATATTGGCTTGGACAGTAGCTTTTATAATTGCTGGCTTAAATATTTGGCTGTTATTGCAAACGTTTTTAAGCTGGCTGTAATTTTCCTAAATTAATAAATAAAAAGTAAGGCGGTTTTGCCTCCTAGCCCCTAACCTTGGGGAACAAAACTTATGCGCCTCTAAGTTTAGAAGTTATTTATACCTCCTGCAAAAGTGTAAATTTTTTTCTTCAGTCGGCTTAAGCCGACTTTAGATATTAGCCTAGGGTTAAAACCCAAGGCGAGCTAGACGGGCTTTTGCAATAAATCTATTTTATTTCCGCTCTACACCGACACTTATATAACTGCCGCAACCTAAACTGAAGCTACAGCTTGACTAATTTCTGCAAGCTTTTGAGCAACTTCGCCGCCAATTAATAATTCTTCAGCTTTAGCTATACCCGATCGCATATCGGAGCAAATACCGCTACGCCACAAGTAAAAACCGCCATTCCACAAAGCACTTTGCATTAACTCTGATGGTTTACCTTGCAACACTGTTTGCATCGCGGCGATTAATTCGGGAGTGGAAGTTAAAGGAACGTTTTTGTTACTAAAATCATAGTCACGGGCGGAGAGATGTAAGTGTTCGACTAAAGTATTACCAGTAAAAATGCCAATAATTGCCGTGCGATCGCGCGGTAAGTCGCAACTACCTTCTAACCCTTTAACAGTTGTAAAAC
>Ga0181464_1001456_pt1 | contig 11907 bp, 13 predicted proteins | sample InSIn2gowninarea_FD_119074 | JGI IMG/M metagenome (GOLD analysis project Ga0181464, IMG submission 119074) | Clean room microbial communities from NASA Spacecraft Assembly Facility at Jet Propulsion Laboratory, Pasadena, California, USA -... ...
CTGAAAACTTCCCTTTGCCGGTTGCCTTATTTATGAACATGAAAACATACTTGAAGAGCTTAGGGCCTTCTCTTCGGGCTTCAACTGCAGCAAGTTTACTATCCAAACAAAAACTGAAATCCTACCTACTTACTCTAATCAGCACTCTGTTTTCTTGTTAGGTGAAATGAAACAGCCAATGCAGCCACTTAAGCATTATAAACATCAGTGACCTTTGCTGCCTGTGCTTGCTGGTGTTCAAAATTGAGATCTTGCAATCAGATATAGCTTTGTTAATCATTGAGAAGATCAGGAAACTGCTGACCTTCTTTGCTGAGTCTAGAAACTGTACAAAAGGGTCCTGCAACATATATACACAATTGTTGAGATGATTTAAACAATTGTACAAAGGATTTGGATAGCTATCATGCCTTGGAGTCTGGAAATCACCAACATCCTGATCTTGAGCCTTATAGCCCGCTAATGGAGAAGAGAGCTGATTTATTCCATCACATAAGCTGTCAGCAGATGAATCATACAAAATATGGAATGATACTTGCAATTCATTACAGACAGGCTGAAACGGGACTTGACTGATTTGCACAAGTTGCTCCTCCCCTTTAAATAGCTCAGAAGACTTAAAACAGAGTGGCAGGGAAACACCTTGGATCATTTGATCACAAGCAGCTGCTTCCGAGCCCTCTTCTTCAAATAACTCAGATGATTCAAAATAGAGCGGCATGGAAACAACTTGGATCCTTTGATCATATGGTGCTGCTTCCAAGTCTCCTTCTGAAATCTGACATTCAATGGCACTTTGGGGCTGCAAAACTAGAGGTAATGCATTGTGAGCAAGGATTTGACTCTCCTCTAGATGGTCAGTATCAAAACTTGATGACACTTGATTACAAACTGCATGATAGTTATCCTTAATAAACTGAAAAGACTCAAAACAAAATGGTAAAGTTCCTTCGCTGATTTCAATATTTTCTGCATTTTCCTCCTTTATTCCATAGCTGAAACAGTCAAGCTGATCACTGGGCTCAGGCTGCTGAATCCGAACATTTCTTTCTCCCAAGATAGCATCTGATTCCTCCGCAGGTATAAACTGGATTTCAAAAACATAATCATCATCATATTGATCATATTTGGGCAGACAACTGAAAGAAGAAAAGCCAATATATTCACACAATAGATCAGGAGACTTCTCCACGTATTGCTGTGAATATGTCATCTAATTTTGGGGATATGGGCTCATGAATATCAATTTATTCCCTCTGCAAAACAGATGTGTTCCGGCGCTCTAGACCTTCAACTTTCAACGTGACCTTCTGCATCATTTCCTCATATTCCTTTAACAAACTATGGAGCTTCTGCTCTTGCTCTGCTTTGCGCTTTTTGTCCCTCATCTTCAGATTGACCTCCACATCCATTGCCATGTCCTGCATCTGTTTCATAGTGGACGGGTTCCTTTCTCTTAAACGGAATTCTATTTCTGGATCAAAAGCTCTTGGATAATGTAATAGAGCTAAATCAGGGGGAGGTCTTATATTCAAAGACATAGAATGATAGATCTGATTGAATCTGTTTGAAAAACGTTGAACTGTTTCATTTGGAAGCCTTTTTAACTGATTATATTCATCTATGAGCAAGAGGAGATTAACTTTGATCATCCACCTATCAAGGAAAAGATTGAGAAACTGCTCAAGATTTGAGATGCTAGCCTTAGGCAAGGTCTTGAACCAAGTCCTAACTTCGCCTTGCAAAGAAAGAGCGAACAACCTAATACTAACATCGACATGATCCACTTCAAATCTGTTAAGATAGTCTTCAAAAGCCTGGATATGCCTTTGGGCAGTAACTCCATTCTCTCCATCAAATCTTGGGAGATACTTGGGATGATCGATAGGTAAAGGATTGAGCACGGGAGGCAAAATGAGTGGCTTATATCTATCAGGAACTTTACGAGGCACGGGGATATGTACAGGAATTGGATGATTGGGCTTGATTTTTGGGTTCTCCTTGACTGTATGATGATCTTGAATAGCATTAGAAGACTGCTGCGCTAATGTGCAAGGAGGCTTTTCAACAACGTTTTTCAAAGGAAAATTATCAAAATTATCTCTAAAATACAATATACATAGAAAAATCTTATGGATGAGAAAGAAGATGATCTCTTGGAAAATAATACAGGTCAAAAGCCTGATCTACTCATACAGCTCTTTTGGGTTCATTTCTCCAGTGGAGTCTTTATTATGAGGATGATGTGGAGTTGCCAGGTGGATGAATTAACTTTGAAGTGTCTGATCTCTGTCCACCGTCACAGATCAGAGCTAAACATGAAATGATTCTGAAGAAAAGGGGGATTTTCTACAGGAAACACGATTTTTTGAGATTTTTAGAGACTTATGATTTTTTGGGATTTTTTAAACGACTTTTATGATTTATTTAAGAGGCAAATTGATCAAATATGGATTTACAATAATAAAAGATGATTCATATCCCTAGCAGAGTCGCCAATGATGTTATCACTCAGGTTGTTCCCTTTGACTCCTAAGGGAATATGGCCGAGGTAACCACAAACCAATCTTTGGACTGCAGGTCCTAGCCTACCTGCAATCAGAGAGGGTTCTCTCTTTATGATTTAGCTTTGTTTTGGGGTGATTTTAGGCTAGATATGATGTGCATGAGTTTGTTTTAAGTTTGGTGGGATGGTTGATGTTTCAAACAGAGTTGGCATGCAAAGTATAAGAAGTTTAGACCATTGGGCATGGAGTCAATGAATGTGAATTGATGGGTGTGTTTTCTTTGGTAGAAGAGAGGAATACAGAGCAGGATAGATACACATGGAACAATCCTTAATGCTGGAATTAAGATGAAATGGAGGTCAGGGAATGAAAGGTAGTTAAGAATCTCTCATTCAGCTAACAGAGGGAAAGTGAATGAATGTTATCTACAAGCAATGAAGGGTTCCTAAACAACATTCAGAAATGAGAGAACTAATGTAAACATGATCAATAAAGTATTCATATTCATGACTATTTCTGAAGAAAACATAGGAAAGTTACAAGAATTGAGCACAGAGTGCATGAAAGCCAAGTCTGAGCTATTCTTTCTTTCTGTAACTTAGATTATGATATATAGATGATATAGACACATATAAACTGAAAACAGAGGTAAGAAAGACTTATTGAACCATGAGGAAGCACGAGAATTCCATATTATGCTCTTCAACCATTAAATCCACAACCAACTAGTTCATAAGCAAACATTCCAACAATCTTTGATCATAGAAGCTCTTAGGCTTACAGCGCAGGTCTAGAATGACTTAATCAACCAACCAACCCTTATTACATTGTCCAGGGGTGTATATATAGGAAAAACATGTACAAAAACAAGATCTTGGAGAAGATCTTAGGAAAATATCTAAGAAAACCTAACTTATCATGCAAGTAAAGAAAAAATATCTATTTTGAGCTGCGCTAGAGGCAACGACATCAAAAATGAGGCTTGAAGGTGTCCTTTAGGCTCTGTGCTGTCCATTTTACAATAACTGTGCCTTTAATGTCTTATCTGCACCTCTTAGTCAGTTCTGCTGCTCTTAGGTGGCTCTGATTCTTATTAAATCTGATATGACTCGGCTTTAATGGCCTTTAACTCTGTTCTGGTATTCATTGACTTTGTTTGGATGGTCTTTAATGCTCCTTTGCTGTGGATTTAAGTGACTCTTTAATCACTCCACTGATACACTTTTCACTGAATCTGATACTCTTCTTCTGTTAAATCACCCTTTCCTGCCACGTTATGGCAAAAATAGCTTCTGCTGCGCTTTCTGTGGCCTTTAGAGGGTTTCGGTGCTTGGCCGATCAAAATATTATCAAAAAATGAGAAAAAACTGCATAATAGAGGAGGATTCATGCTGAGGACTGTGCTGAGGTCGTATTCCTGTTGTTTGGAACTTTTCTAGACTGAAGCGATGAAAAATGGCCAAAGAATGACCCCTATTCCCTTTGAAGATGGAGCGCACGCGGGCGCCGAGTTGAAATAATGAAGAAATAGCTTTTCTGCCCCTTTTAATAGGGAAAATGACTCTACATAGGAGATTGATGCATTTCTAGGCGGGAGCGATCAATTATAAAGAAAATGGGAAAGAATTAAATGTGGGCCATTGGATTACGCGAAGGTAGATCCAACGGCCACGATGAAATCGCAATATCACATCGGGAGGGGCCAGGAGGATGGAGGACTTTAACACATGCATGCCCGCGATATAGCGATCGCCGATATCGCATCGGTGATCGCATATCGGGGGAGGAAAGGGAGGCTTTTGAATATGGATGATAGCGAAGCGATATGGGCGATGCGATATGGGATCGGCATATCGCATCGGCGAAGGGGAAGGGGTTTGGAGCCTTCACCTTCGTGCGATGTGATAAGCGATAAAACAATACAAGCGATGAGTTTTGCGATAAATGGAGAAATGGGGAAATTTGTGGTAAAACCTTGTTTTGCGATAAAACAATGAATTGCGGCAAAACAGGGAAAAACATAGATATATGAAAAAGAAGAGATTAATGCTAAGGAGCGATTGCGATGGAAAGGGCTTGTGATGCGATATCGCTTCCGATGCGATAGCGATATCACATCGGAGGAAGGGGTCGGGGACACGCATATGGGCACAAAACACTTCGCGATTGCTGATTGCAAAATCGCGATCAGGGGAAAAGGATCAGAGGCATATAAAAGGGGCCAACACTTGATTGCTGTGACCTTCGACAACGATATCGCGTCGGAGGGGGGGCGATGTAATCGGAGGAGGGTTTTAATGAATAAAAAAGGGTTATAATGCCTTAGAATGGTTTTTCATGATCGGAGAAAGGTTTTATGAAATCAGAGGGGGTCAAACAAGGTTAAAAGAGGGTTCTTAATGCATCGGAAGGGGTCCGATCGCATGGAAGATGGTTTATGAAGTGATAAGGGCCTATTTATGGTTATATTTCAACCTAAAGGAGGGGATATGTATTTATAAGGGAATTTTACTATATTTATAGTAAGCGGAGGGGGGAAATCATGGGATTTACATAATAAGTTAGAAGTTAATATGAATTTTGAGGAGAAAGCACTAAGTATAGCAAACTTAAGCTTTAAAAGGGGAGAAAGGAGTTAAATGGAGAAATCTAGGTGTATTGAGCAGATCTCAATATCCTTTGGGGAAATTAGTGAATGATTTGGGGAAAAAGGATGAAGGAGAAGTTAGACATGCCTCACTCGAGCTGCTCCAAGGGAAAATTGCCTTGCACATGTGATCTGAGGTAGATTCACACTTTGAAACACAAAATTGATCACAATTCTTCATTCTGCAACCTCAAAACTGCCTACCCAACCTACTTACCTAACATTTTCACTTCTTTTTGTTTGGGTGCACTTGAACTAGCAAACCCAGCTTTTCTTCCTTTATTTTAGCTATTTTCCTATCTAAATCTAGCGTTATATCTTCCAGGGGCTCAGATTAGGTTATTGAGAACCCTAGCTTCTCTACCTATCTAATAATCTACCAAGATTAAACAGTTGGGACAGATATTCATTCTCTATCTCTAAAACATGAAATTTAAACCTAGGGAGGCCAAGATTAAACTGATTGGCCTTCCCCTAACTGAAAAAAAACGTAGTGATTGCTTGGAAATATGGAACCTTTGCAGTAATGGAAAGGATGAACATATTTTGCACTTCCACAGTCAATCATGAAAAATGACAACTATTGGTATAGGAGGCTAACACGCAACAAAAGATAGGAACTAAGGAAGAAACTCTGGAAATCGTGATGAGATTGCATGAAACACCTATCCAGGATGTGTCTTTGGGAGTCCAACAAATTCACTCATAGTTGCGGAAACTCTGTTTCGAATTGCAGAGCTTGAAAAAAGAAAAGGAGGTCAGGCCAGAGGTGCGTGAAGAGGTCTGGTGCCTCAAGTGTAAGAGCTAGGGGCAAGATAAGGATCATTGTCCTGTCTTCACGAATTATATCACAAGGGGGGACCAATGCCCCTAAGGCAGGAAGCACCAACAGGATCAAGTACGAGGCATGCATTACGGTGTGCTATTTGTCAATGGCTGGAAAACATGTAACAGATAATTATCATTTACTACAAAAGTTTGTACAGACACCACAACAATTGTTCTGTGATTTCCACAAATCAGTGGGACACGATGAGCACCACTGCCATAGCTATCAATTAATGATGGAGAGGGTTCCTATGTATCACATGCAAGCAAAAAATCGACCTTTAGATCAGAGCATTGGGGGAGCGTGCTGAGGATATCAGGGGCGTGGACGAGGTCGAGGAGGGGGAGGCCCTTGTAGAGGTCAAGGATAGGTCATTTGCTACAATTTCCGAACGCCAGGACACTATGCGTGGGAGTGTAGAAATCTGACACGCCTGTCGTGTTAGTACTGCACTCAGTTTGACCACACAATAGAGGAATGCCCTGTGATGACAGCCAGTATGCAGGAGAAGAAGGCGCAACCTCAACATCCTACCCAGAAATTACAGATGATGAGGAACGAGCCCTGCGAAGAGGATCCAAATGTGAATATCATGCTAATAAGTAGGATCACGACTGGTGACAATAAAGGAAAATAACTTGAAGAGGATGGATGGGTCCACAAGGCCTCAGAAAAGGAGATTAGGTTTGATCTGGAGCATGCAAAATAAAATTTTATGGAGGCAAAGAAAATCTTTGCTAAGGCCTCCACCTCAAGAAGTCAGGACAAACTACCAGAAATCAACACACCTACAGAGGTTGACCCCTCTATGCTTGCCACATTCTTGGAGACTTGTATGAAACTACTGCGTGATAGAAAGGCTATGAAAGGGCTACAAAAATTGATAAACAAGTGTGCTAGTAAGGAGAATGCTCCTGAGGGACATCATGTAGTCTGAAATATTGGCAAGCATAAGGCAAGAACAGGGAACAAGATGAGGCCCACTACACAAATAGGAGACAATGAGATCGACCAGGTTATTTTGGATCTGGGGTCTGATGCGATCGTTTGCCTAAAAAATGTGGGAGAGAATGGGGAGACCTACATTGCAGTAGTCCCCGATTCAATTGAGGATGGCGAACCAGAAGAAGATAATCCCTATGGGACGATTACATGGAGTCACTGTAGATATAGAAGGTGCGAGCATGCTGGCTAAATTTGAAGTGATAAAAATTGTTGATGACAACAATCCATACCCCGTGCTCCTTGGAATTGATTGGGTTATTGATATGAATGGGGTCATCAACTTGAAGAAACAAACAATGTTGTTTGAAAGTAAATTGCTCCGCGTTGTAGTACCATTGGACCGTGTAGAAGGACCACGCTATACTGAACTAGTCTGTGACTATGAAGAAAATGATGATGATTTGGATCAGATTTGCAAATTAACAGCACGAGATCAAGACTGGATTAACCCAACAATTGACGGATGGATTGCATGGGATTGTGAAAGTTCCTATACCTTAGATTTAGATGAGGAGTTGGAACATTCGCAGAACAGGCTGCATGAAGTATCTACACTGTGCTGCAAAATGATGACAAAATCGCTGCGCCATGTGTCATCAAAGGTAAGCAATTTACCTTATTACGATGGTTTAATTGATGTAGATAAGTTTTTGGATGCCTTTGAAAGAAAAGTACCTGGGGATCATCGCTTTCAAGCACTAGATTTGGTGTTGTGCGCTATGCCCGCACGGTGGTGGGGGACACACAAAGACAACTTTGATGAATGGCATGATTATAAAAGGATGACGAGGTTGTCATTTGGTCGCCCAAAAATTCAGCTGACTGAGAAATATGATGGGAGAAATGATCCACGTGATCATTTAGCGAAATTCACTAAAGTTTATGGAACAGAGCCGCAACCAGAATGGGTGCATTTATTCTGTTACTCTCTGGATATAATCCCTATGAATTGGTACTTGGAAACGGAGCTCCGCCATGACACTGCAGAGTGGGATATATTAAGGGAAGGATTTCTGATGACCTTCAGTTTTGAGAATGGGTTTGAAAGAATTGATGAAGCTTTGTAGGAGGTTAAGGCAGCGATCTTCAGAATTCCATAGGATCCTTTGGAATTGGTTCAACCATATTGGATCACCCAGTTGTGCCATGCGCTGGAATTCTATAATATGAATGCTGAAGGGGAGGATGAGGATCTAAGAAATATCAATATCCTAGAAGCGGAAGGCCTCCGCGAGGTCGAAGGTCTACAGATAGAGAACCCAATATCACCACACCATTGAAGACTAGGCAAGTAAACATTCGTACTGAAGTGGATCCTAAATTTGCAAAGATTGGGGATTACTGGGATGATGCCACAATGGATAAGGTTCCTGAATTGCTCTGCGAATATCAGGATTTGTTTCCTACAAAATTTTCAAACCTGAAGGGCATCATAGGCGATTTGAGTGTGATGAGAATAAATTTGAAACCAGACGTGAAGCCCATTAAGTAGAGGCCATATCACCTTAATCCCAAATATAAGGAAAATTTATGTTTGGAGTTGGACCTGATGCTTGAGGCAGGCATTATCGAACCTGTGGAGGAATCTGATTGGGTGAGACCAATGGTGGTCTAAGAAAAGAAACAGAAGGGAGAAATACAGATTTGCATAGATCTTAGGAAACTTAACGATGCTTGTGTTCATGATCCTTTTCCAACACTGTTTATAGATGAAGTACTAGATAATGTTGGAGGACAAGAGGCTTATTCTTTCATTGATGGGTTCTCTGGATACCATCAGATTAAGATTGCACTAGAAGTCAGGAGTAAAACAACATTCGTGATAGAATGGGGGTGTTTCCAGTATACTGTGATGCCGTTTGGACTAAAAAATGCACTGGATATATTCTCTCGCATAGTCATCGTGGCATTAAAAGAATTATTTCAAAAATTCTTAGACGTATATTTTGATGACTGGACGGTGTTTGGGTTAATAAAGTGCCATGTAGCCAGTCTACACCTAATGTTGGATACATGCCAAAGATATCAGATCGTGTTGAACCTGAAGAAGTGCTTATTTTGTTTCCCCTTTGGAATTTTGCTGGCTCATGTGGTGTGCAAGCAAGGAATAATGGTGGACCCTGCCAATATCATGGTAATAGTCAATTTGGAGGCCCCACCCAAGGAGTGTCAAACAGCTGTGTGCAATGCTGGGCCATACTGGATATTATCAGAAGTTCATCAAGGCTTATGCTCAGATGATCACGCCTATGGAGAAGCTATTAAAAAGGATGCTACATTCTATTGGGATGAAGAATGCCAGCATAGTCTGGATGTATTAAAAGAAAAGATGGTCACCACGTTGATCTTGGTCTTCCTGGATTGGAAGAAGGAATTCCACGTACACATTGATTTCTCATGTATTGCGTTGGGAGCCGTACTAACACAGGCTGATGAAGGAGAAATGGATCATCCTATAACATTTGCAAGAAGAAAGTTGTCAAAGGCTGAGAAGAACTACTCAAGGATAGAGTATGAAGGATTGGCTATGGTGTACACGCTCCAAAAGTTCAGACGCTATCTATTGGGAGGACATTTCAAGATGTACAAAGATCACTCCGCCTTGAAGTACCTAGTCAATAATATTGTGTTGGGGGGGAAGATATGCAGATGGCTACTGCTATTTTAGGAATATGACTTTGAGGTAATTGTGAAGCTAGGAAGGTTGAATGTAGGACTTGACCATTTGTCATGAATTGAAACAGGGGAGGAGCCTACTAATTCGGAGGAAGGGCTGCCCGATGTGCAACTCTTCACGATGCACATAGTGGATAACCATTTTGTAGATATTATCCACTTTTTGACTACAAGGACGGCTCCAGAAGCATACGTCAGTCAACAGAAGAAAGAGTTAGTAGTGTGCGTAGTATATTTCTCTGTAATAAAAGGACATTTATATAAGATGGGTTCACACAAGATACTCCAATGATATGTGCCCGATTTTGAACGAAACAACATCCTTGCTGAAGCTCATGGGGGAGCTGTGGGAGGACATTATGTAGGAAAAGTGACAGCGCAGAAGATTTTGCACAGTGATTTGTGGTGGCCTATGCTGCATAAAGATTCTAAAGCATATTGTAGGGCATGCGATGCATGTGAGAGAATGGGCAGACCATCATGGAGGGATGAGCTACCATTAAATCCTTAGGTGTCATTGCAACCATTCGAGAAATGGGAAATTGACTTTGTAGGACCAATTTAGCCCCCAAGTAAGAAGACAGGGGCACGCTATATCATCACCGCGACATAATACCTAACCAGATGGGTGGAGGCATAGCCTGTGAGGGATTATACAGGAGCCACAACAACTAAATTCTTGTTTGAGTACATGTTAACCAGGTTTCGCTATCCAAAAGTGTTGATGAGTGATTGTGGTACACACTTCCTCAATGAAACTATCAGCACACTGACATAAGAGTTCCAGGTGTATCATTTGAAGAGTACACCATATCATCCTCAAGCTAATGGAATAATTGATGCCTTCAATAAGATCCTAGAGAATGCGTTGACAAAGGTTTGCAATGCACAAAAAAATGATTAGGACGTACATGTACATGCAGTGCTGTGGACATACAAAACTACTTGCAAAAAGCTAACCGGTTAGACACCTTTTCAGTTGGTATATGGTGTAGAAGCTGTGATGCCTATGGAATATATTGTGCCTAGTCTCCACATAGCAGATTTTGCAGGAATGGTGGACTGCGGAGCCTTGGAAGAGTGGCTTGTGTAGCTAATAGAGCTCGAAGAGGACATATTCTTAGTTGGATTCCATCAGCAAGTCCAGAAGGAACGTGAAAAAGCTTGGCACGATCGACACATCAAGTTGCATACATTCAAGGTAAATGATTTGGTATTATTATATGATAGTAAATTCTCTAAGTTTCCAGGAAAGTTTCAGATGCACTGGTTAGGGCCATATATCATTAAAGAGATCACAGATGGGGGCGCGGTTCAGCTTGCAAAGCTGAACGAAGATCCTTTTCCAGGGAAAGCGAATGGAAGTTGATTAAAGATGTATGTAGGAGATCTGACCCAATGACTATATGAAAACTGAACAATATTAGTGCTCCAGTCAGCTGCAAGGGAGTGCAGGACTACAAACTACACTACCCGGTTTTGGGACCTACATGATAGGGGGATACGGAAAAAGGGTGATGTCACAGTAATAGAAGCCGCACGAAGGGTATTGCACTATGGAGGGAGATACTATGCATCACAACCAAAAAGTGACCATTAGAGTCACTATTCATGATTTGATAGCCCAGAGACGGTTAAGAGGAGTGGGTGGGTGAATTTTAAGGTTGAAACATTTGGAGATATGTCACCAAATCAACATTAATGGATGGATTTTGGGGGGAACAGTCAGATTTGAATTCAAATTCTCCTATAAATTACGTGTGCCAGTCCAACAAAGAACACTTTTCACCTTTAGAGTTTTTGAGGTGTGTTGTCCATCACTTATGAATCATAAGTTCTTTGAAATTCATTTGCAACACCATGTCTAGACCAAGCCCCGCTGAGACTACAAGCCATGGAGGAACTGTCGCCTCTAAAGGTGCTGCTCCAGAGGTTGTGAGCATGGAGGATTCGGCTCCTATGCCTACAACACCGATGTCACCTAGGCCGAAGCCTACACCTGTGTGAGAGACCCAGAAGCCAAAGAAAGATAAGTAGAAGAGGCCAGTGTCAGTGTGTGAGTCACCTAGGAAGCATTCTGCTCACCAGACACAAAAGAAGGACAAGCAACCTGAGAAGGTAGGATTTCAGTTTTTGTTTGGATAGTAAACTTGCTGCAGTTGAAGCCCGAAGAGAAGGCCCTAAGCTCTTCAAGTATGTTTTCATGTTCATAAATAAGGCAACCGGCAAAGGGAAGTTTTCAG